>ENA-ORXT01000015-ORXT01000015.1-marine-metagenome-genome-assembly--contig:-NODE-15-length-242839-cov-7.525774_pt1 | contig 242839 bp, 206 predicted proteins | sample MGYA00237868_ERZ511482 | MGnify/ENA metagenome assembly ERZ511482
CTATCATGAGTATTATCAACGATGAGATTGGAAAATAAGATCAACATATAAGTGCCATATTAGAGCGTAATTGGTATAAGGAAGCAACAACACACAACCTATAAAATAATAGAACACAGAGACACTGAGGCAAAGAGAAAATAGTTCTCCGTGTCTTTGTGTCTCTGTGTTTAAAATTTCTTTGTTTTTAAACCCAAATTAATGTGCTTTCTCTTTCAGGTCAGCTCTATCATAAAGACAGCATGCAGGTAGATTGTCATATGCATCTTCAGATGCTTTCACGTCCTCTGTGTCATGTCCTCTTTCTGCTAGTCCCTGTTTTACCTCAGCAATACTGACTTGCTCACTGTCATAATCGATTTTCAATATCTTGGTTTTCTTATCCCACTTAGCACTACCCACACCGACAGTTTTACGAGCTATGTTCTCTATCCTTGATTTACACATATTGCAAATGCCATAGACTGCAAATTCGGCAGATTTATTAGTTTCTACATCTGCATAGGATAATTCCATCTTGTCTAGTTTCCCATCAGCTCTTTCGATCTCTATGGTCTTAGGAGTGTATCCAGCTCTCTCTATTCTATTTTCTACTTCTTCGACCTGTAACTCCGTCTCACTCGGTACTGTAAATGTAAAAATGCCTTCTTCGATTTCTATCTTCACATTCTTGATTCCCTTCACTTTTTTAAATTTCTTCTCTAAGCCATATGCACAGTAAGGGCAACCAAGGCCATCTACCTGAGTAGTTATTTTATCTCTTTGAGCATCCAGTGTGATGACTGTAAGTATGCTCATGATCACGATTAATAATAAATTTTTCATTTTATGAATTTTTAAATGTTTTTTAATTAGTAAGAATATCTGGCACCGAGAAAGAGCGTATACTCAATCCTTTGTGGTGCTAGTTTATTCCGTGCCAAAGGAATTTGTAAGGCTAGATCCAATGTGAAGTGGCCTTTGGCGTATTGAATTCCTTGAGCGAAGAAAATATTTTTTTCTCCATTAGTAAACCATTCAGAATCATATTCAAAATATAAGTTTAGCTGATTTACAGGATATACTTGTTTTAATAAGGGTAATCCAAATCCAATATTCATCAACCAGAAATCAGTAAAATCTCCACCGATATATCTGTAACCTACTTCTGCTCCTATGCCATGCTTAAGCGTCTCATATCCCGATATCATACTGAAAGATGTCTGGTACTCTCCAAGGGAGATATCTGGAATTCCAGTCTCAATTCCTGTAGGAAACCAATGCACGGATTTCAATGCTATCCGGTGCGACTTACCTCTCATATCTTTTCTGTATATCTGGTATTTCATCCGAGCAGTCATGTCTCCAAACCCACTTTCCTCTGGCGATGAAGCATATGGAAAGTGTATCGCCAAAAGCATGTTAGACTTAGGCAAATAATGAAACATGAACGGTGCATTGGTGAAATTACCTTTGTCAGTATGAATGATCCTGGTAAGCGTTTTTGCGATTATAGTTCCTTCACCTAGCATGATAGCTTTATCTCCAGTTATAGGAGGGCCTTGTGCCAGCGCAGGTCGTATTATAAAAATTGTTAATATTAATATTGCTATGTATCTCATTTTTCTATTTCGTGTAATTGAAGTCACTGACTTCTAATAGTTGTTACTATCAGTCCTTGGGAGGGACAACGAAATAGGATCTAGCAGCGGAAAGTCTCGAATAAAACTGGGATGTCCTTTATCAAAGGAGGAGGCCTGTAAAATTGAAACTTAGTATTTGTTCTCTTTAATTGAGTCCAGTCAGTAAAAGTATTTGGGCTTTCTAAGATCGCAAGCGGGAAGTTAATATCAACCTGCTCAACCTGAGTATTATATTTCTCGATATCTTGTTTAAAGAACTCCGTATCCGTATCACAACAATCCTTGGACTCATTGGAAGATTGACAGCACGCTTTAGTCGCATGGCAAGTAGAACGCTCATCATGACAGCTAGTCGCTTCCTTAAATATAGCTAAGCCACTAAGAGCATCCTCGCAGTAATGGAATGACACCGTCAACCCAGTAGTACTGAAAAGTAGCGATATCGCAGTAAGAATATGTAGAATTTTAGCTTTCATTACTAATGTAAAGACTCAAAATTGGTATTATTTGTTAAGTTATTCAGTGTATTAACGAATTATTAAGATGATTATGTATAACCCATCTTTCTAATTACTAGTTTAAAATTAATTTAATTTTAGTGAAACACTGTTGCAAGAGACGCTACCTCATCTTAGGTCTTCTCCTTTTATTACTCCCAGGACCTTTCATCATCCGATGTCCTTGCTTACCCATTCGGCTAGCAGCTTTCATCTGACCTTGATTGCTGAGGACTTTCTCGAAGTGGTCGAGTTGCATCTTCATATCACTCTGAGTGATGTCGAGCTTCTTAGCTTCACGGAAGTAATTCTTTGCTTTTGTCCAGTTGTTACGAGTTGCATTTGCATTAGCTAACTGGAGGAGAACCATCGCTCGCTCGTTATCAGATGGCAGTTTCATATTAAGTGCAGTATCGAATAATTCTTCTGCTTTCTTAGTTTCCTTTTTCTGCATGGCTATAGAGCCTTTCATGATGTAGTAGAAAGCTCGATTGGTCACGTATAATAATTTGGGAGTAAGGGTAAGACCAAGTCTCTTCTCTGCACCGTCAAAATCCATATCCTGTATCATCTGAGCTGAGGACTGTATCGTCCCTAGCATAAGGTAACTAATGAGTAACAACACACCAATCAATAACAATGGCCAAGACCATACGAATCCTAGGAAAATAGTAGCAATAATACCACCTCCAAGGAAAAGTGCAATAAGTGCAAATTTGAGATATATGTTGATCGTAAACATGATAGCTGTTTTTGGATTGCAAATATATGATTTGTTTTAGAAGAGAATTTATGGATGAGAGAGGCTATATGCCAAACAGTGGACTATTGTCGATGGTAGATAAATTAGGAGAGTTGAAAGACAAAACCAAAGATTAAATCGCCAAAACAAAGCGTTCTCTCCTTACTCGAGAGGAAAGATGCCACAGCATGACATAGAGGAGTATGCAATCAAGGATTCTTTAATCCCTTTCGATCATTCATCAAAATATAATTACTACCCACATCCATAAGATACCCATCTTTAAAAGCGGTAGAAAATTCATTTTCAAAAAAGCGATTACTCAGAACAATATCTCTGGCGGTAAGTGCTAATCGATTATACATGATCATACCACCAGGACGGAGAATAGTCTTGAGCTGATTAAGATAAGCTACCGTCTCAAACTGAGGTGGCACAAAGTCATTCTCAAAAATATCCATGCAGATAAGGTCATATTGTCGCACACATTGATTGATGAATATCTCCGCATCAGTACTGATGATCTCAAAGTGAGAATTAAGATTCTTGAGTATATATTTCTCTGCGAGAAATATAACTTGCTCGTCTATCTCAACACAGGTGTAATCCAGCTTGAGTTTATAGTTCTCTTCTAAGATGAAAGGGATGCTAGCTAATCCCAGGCCTAGTATCAATACATTCTGACAATCAAAATTCTCCCAATCTACTCGCTCAAATGCTTGTGCAAAATTATCGTACTTATCATCGAATGAGTAGATCGCATTATCAGTACTAAGCTGATGCCTACCCTCTATCAGTGAAACGTGCAACTCAGGATTATGAATAGAGGAGGTACTCTCTAGGTGAACTTCCTTAAAGTAGGATAACCACTTTTTCCATTTAGATATTCCCATACTTTCTTAGCTTTCCCACTTTCGATTCTTGGCAGAGGTTTCGAAGATATGAGTCAAGATATCAATGTCTGCTGGAGTCAGTTCTTGATTTCTACGAGGCATCATGATCGATGCTACTTCTAGGCATTTAGATAGTTTATTAGTAACATTATTTTCTCTGCCTCCCCATGAGAAAGAAGGTATAAAGGTCCGTGGATAGCCTGCACCGAAGACATTGCAACCTACACCGACCACAGTCCCTGTATTAAACATGGTATTGATACCCGTCTTACTATGATCGCCCATGATCATTCCACAAAACTGAGTGCCAGTATTTCTGAAGGCATCCATGTTATAATCCCATAGCTTGACCTCACCGTAATTATTTTTCATATTGGACGCTATGGTCCCAGCTCCAAAATTGCACCACTCGCCGATCACAGAATTTCCTAAATAACCAGCGTGGCCTTTGTTAGAGTTAGCTTGAACGACTACATTATTGACCTCCCCACAAAACTTGACCCTGGGGCCGAGTGTAGTAGCACCATATATTTTCCCGCCCATTTTAAGGATAGACTTCTCGCACATGGCTAATGCACCGCGGATGAGATTTCCTTCTAATATCTTCGCTTCTTTACCGATGTAGATCGGGCCAGACTCAGCATTGAGGACACTACATTCGATATAGGCACCTTCTTCGACGAATATATCCTCGCCAAAAGTCTGATTTGTATGACTTATCTTCTGAGAGATTCTTCCATCTGTGATCAACCTAAAATCCTTGATTAGCTCTTCTTCATTTTGTTTGAATATCTGCTCGGGATGTAGGATTCGGTTAGGCATATTTTTTAGTACACTAGTAGATTTTAGGTCCGTCTTTTTCTTAATTGAGGTAGATCGGTATGCTATGAGTTCATCATTGTGCAGTAAACCTTCATCTATGCTCAGAGATCTTATATCATCGAGGATGTCTTGATCAGGCAGCAGAGACCCATGTATAAAATAGTTATCGGATGTAGTATTAGGCTTAAACTTCTGTGCTAAATATTCTGAAGTATGGAAGCTTGCTTTAGCTTGAAGATATTTTTCCCATTTTTCCTTGATGGTCAGGATACCTATTCTTAATTCTGCTATCGGCTTAGTAAGGGTGAGTGGGTATAGGCTAGATGCACTATCCCCATCATAGAGTATGATATTATTCACCATAGTGTAAAAATAAAAAAACCCCGATGATGCGGGGTCTTATATTTCTATTCTGCTGGCTTCTCTTCAGCAGGAGCGGCTTCTGCTGCTTTAGCTGCTTCCGCTTTTTTCGTGCCGACGCCAAATTTTGCGAATTTCTTGTTGAACTTGTCAATTCTACCCGCGGTATCTACAAACTTCATCTTACCGGTGAAGAATGGATGAGACATATTAGATATCTCCAATTTGACAAGTGGGTATTCGTTACCATCTTCCCACTGAATCGTTTCTTTAGATGGTGCACATGATTGAGTAATAAAAGCTTCGTCACAAGAGAAGTCTTTGAATACTACTAATCTATAATCTTCTGGATGTACTCCTTTTTTCATATCTGTAAAATTAAGGACTGCAAAAATACATTTTTTTGAATTGAAGTGTTTTAAAAATTCATGTTAAAATAAGTTGTAAGTGCTTGGCTCTCAAGGTGAAGCTCTTTTGGAGATTCATAGCCATAGCTATGGGTCGAGAAAAAGCTGAAACATTGAGAATCAGTGACTTATAACTAAATTACAATGGGTTTGTAAATCACTTCTGATTGTTACAAATTCTCACAATAGGGTTTATAGTGCTTATCGAGTATCATTTGCCACCCTTCTTTTAGGGAAAGTCGAGTTTTTTGATCTACAACTCCCACAAAATCAATGCGATACGTCACTTCCGTTATTTTATCTTCCGCTTTAAATTTCAATGTCTCGATAGTGGTAGCTGGTCCTCCAAAATCCTTGGATAACGTTCCCTTCCACAAAACTTGATGTGGTTTGGTCAATCCAATGATCGTACCCCACACTAGCCCTTGTCCGCTTCCAAAGTCTTCGTAAAGCATTCCTCCTAGTTTATTCTCGAATACAAATCGCTTAGTTTCAGGTGATGTGTACATACTTTTTGGCCACCATTGGTCAGTTTCAGCCACGTATGCATCCCACGCCTTTTTGATGGATATATTGATTTTACAACTTACTTCTACTTCTGGCCACATATTTTAAATGTTAAGTACTCTTAGATGTTTTAGTCTGAATCCGCTGAAATTTTATTCTAACCCAGGGAAGAATGCATCTTCAATATGCTTTATCCGCGAACTCTTGCTAGTTAAAATTATAGATATAAAATCAAACCTGCATTCCCAATCATGACCGACCTGTTTCATATATTCTGATGCAGCATCAGCCACAAGCTTCTCTTTTTTATCATTGATGAATTCCTCCGGTTGTCCAAAGAAATCAGAGGATCTGGTTTTAACTTCTACAAAAATAAGTATCTCATCTATCTTAGCTATAATGTCTATCTCGGCTCTGCTAAACCTCCAGTTAGTTTCTAGTATCTGATAGCCTTTAGACCTCAGTAGATCGACCGCCATTTTTTCTCCTTTCTTTCCTGTTTCGTGTAGTTCGGCCAATTGATCTTATTAAACTAATTTGTTATATGTTAGAGGTAATATTTCTATTAGGAAGAAAGTAATAATAACTTAATTATCAAAGAAAGAAAAGTAATGAGTCTTATCTCGAAGAATCCCACAAAAACAAAGGCATGGAAGAAACTTGCAAAACACCACAATGAGATACAGAATATTCACATCAAGGAGTTTTTTAGTACAGATAAAAAAAGGTTTGATAAATTCTCAATTCAGGCAGATGATATTTTAGTTGATTACTCTAAGAATCGTATCACTAAGGAGACACTATCACTGCTTATAGAATTTGCCAAAGAAATGAAACTCAAAAGTGGGATCAACTCAATGTTCAGAGGAGAGCCTATCAACGAAACAGAGAATAGGTCTGTCCTACATGTTGCCCTGCGTAATATGTCAAGCCGCCCGATGAAAGTAGGTAAAGAAGATGTAATGCCTGCGGTAAAGAAAGTCAGAAATAAAATGAAAAAGTTTTGTAATGATTTTCATAGTGGCAAGTTGAGAGGATACTCTAATAAAAAATTTAAAACGATCATTAATATTGGTATCGGAGGTTCTGATCTAGGTCCCGTGATGGTTACCGAAGCGCTTAAGCCATATTGGGTCAGCGGTATTGAAGCACATTTTGTCAGTAATGTAGATGGCACACATATAGCAGAAATTCTAAAAAAAGTAAAGCCAGAAGAGACACTTTTTATAATCGCGTCTAAGACTTTTACTACGCAAGAGACCATGAGAAATGCGGAGACAGCAAGGCAGTGGTTTCTTAAGAAGGGTGGTAAAGAAAAAGATATCGCAAAACATTTTATTGCCTTGTCGACTAATATTCCAGGTGCTAAGGAATTTGGGATAGCTGCCAAGAACGTGTTTCAATTTTGGGACTGGGTAGGTGGCAGATATTCATTATCATCCGCGATCGGGATGTCGATAGCTCTTACGATAGGATATGCTAATTTTAGGGAATTGCTTGGTGGGATGCACGAGATGGATGAGCATTTTAGGACTGCCACATTTAGTAAGAATATACCTGTGATACTAGCACTGATCGGTATATGGAATACTAATTTCCTAGGTGCGGAGTCGGAGGCTATTCTACCTTATGATCAGTATTTGCACAGATTCGCAGCCTACTTGCAGCAAGCGAATATGGAGAGCAATGGTAAATCTGTAGATCGAGATGGCAAGTCGATTAAATATCAGACGGGTCCGATTATCTGGGGAGAGCCAGGCACTAATGGTCAGCACGCTTTTTATCAGTTAATACATCAAGGGACAAGGTTGGTGCCATGTGATTTTATAGCTCCTGCAATTAGTCATAATAAGATAGCTGATCATCATAAGTTGCTTATGGCAAATTTCTTTGCTCAGACAGAGGCACTGATGAATGGTAAGACTAAAGAAGAAGTAAAGCGAGAGTCTAATACTATGATTCCTTTCAAAGTTTTTGATGGAAATCGACCTTCGAATTCTATTTTGATAAAAAAAATTACACCTAGGGCCCTAGGCAAATTGATAACGATGTATGAGCACAAGATATTCGTACAAGGATATCTGTGGAATATTTTCAGCTTTGATCAGTGGGGTGTACAACTTGGTAAGCAGTTGGCTAAAAATATCGTTTCGGAGTTGGGGGGCAAGCAGCTTGTCTCGAGTCATGATAGTTCTACGAATGGATTGATCAATGCATTCAAAACAATGAGAAATGAAAAGTAAACTTGATGGTGTTTTTCCATTGCGAGGAGTTATCCAAGATTATGCTTGGGGAGGTAAAACCTTCATTTCTGAGTTATTTAATATTGAAAATAAGGAACAAAAACCATTTGCAGAATACTGGGTCGGCGTACATCCTAGAGGGGTAGCACAAATTAAGTGCGAAGGTAAGTGGCAAGATCTAGATAGCTTTTGTAAGCTCCCATTCTTACTAAAAATATTGGATGTTGATCAAATGCTTTCTATCCAGTCGCACCCTAATAAAAAACAAGCGGAGATAGGATATGCAAGAGAAGAGAAAGAGGGGATACCAATAACTGCAAAGCACAGAATTTTCAAAGATGATAATCATAAACCTGAGCTAATGGTGGCCTTGGGAGATTTTTGGTTGTTACATGGATTTAAGCATCAGGAGGATATCAAAAAAACGATTGCTAGTATCCCAGAATTTGCAGGCCTTGAGATAGAGTTAGATAGAGGAGTCAAAGAATTTTTTACTTTCCTACTGCAACTCAGTGATGATCAACTAGGGGAGTTACTACGACCACTCAAAGAACGGTTGGCGACGGAACAACCGACAGATAAGAATACGCCAGACTATTGGGCTGCTCATGCATTCAATGACTATGGGTTTGATAAGGGTATATTCTCCATTTATTTTTTTAATCTAGTCTATCTAAAAGAGGGAGAGGCAATTTATCAAGAAGCAGGAATTCCCCACGCATACCTCGAAGGGAAGAATATAGAGATCATGGCTAATTCTGATAATGTATTCAGAGCTGGGCTGACGCCTAAACATGTAGATGCTCAGGTACTACTTGCACATCTAGATTTTATTGCAGTTGTTCCTCAGATAATTCTAGCTACAGAATTAAGTAGCAATGAGAAGGTCTACAAAAGCCCTGCGAAGGAATTTGAGGTTCGCATCCTAAATTTGAAAAGCGAAGATCATGCGATCAAGAGCACAGCTGACGAATGTTTTATAGTCTTGAGTGGTGAGACTAACCTTGTCACCGACAGCAGTATAGATAGCTATCGCCAAGGGGATTGTATTTTTTCTTCAGAAGGGCAGCAGATGATATTTAAACCAGATAGTGATTGTACCATAGTCAGAGCGACATTGCCAGTATAGAATTCTAATTAAAGCTTAAGTATTCTTTGAGGCCCACACCGGTACTTCGATTTCCGAATGCGTGAAAGAAGCTTGCAAACCATGCGATAATATAAACAGGCGAATTAAGGCTTATTGAATTTTAATTCTAAAATAAATTCAGCGTTACTTCTTAAAGTACAACGAGGACGGTTGATTAGAAAATTCTATTATTTGCTCAGTATTAGAAATTAACACATATAAAAAATTATAATTTATTAGTTTTTTAATAGCTTTACGCAAGTCTCGATTTCGAACTCAACTAAATGAAGCTTAACAAGAAAACTATCTTCAATTTCTTATTCCTTTTCTTAGGAGTCTTATCCATTGGGACTGGTCAGGGAGTAAATTTTGCTAACACTAGCTTATCAAATCTTAAGAAAGGAAGCAAAGAAACAAAGAAGCCTTACCTAGTTTATCTATATGATCAAAATTGTGATGATTGCTTGCGAGTAGAGCAGATGACCTTAGCAGATCCAATAGTTGCCGAGACGATCAATGATCATCTCTTTGCTGCAAAAGTTGATTTTGTTTCTACAGATGGACAAAAGCTAAGAGATAAGAACAAGCTAAGTCTAGCTCCTTCATTTTTGTTTTATAATGAGAAAGGTAAATTATTACTCCAGCAAGAAACGGCGATGAGTAGTGATGCGATGCTCAAACTGTTGAATGTGCTCTATGACCTAGATGTAGATGTAAGTGCTACTAAAAATTCCAATGAGCAATTTGAAAACACGAAGCATATCAAAGTTACTGCGCCACAAGAATTAAGTAACCACGATGCTCAGCGAATTAATCAACTAAAGGTGATAACAGACCAAAGGGTTATTCTAAAAAAGCCAAGGAAGAGTCTGCAAATTAAAGCAGCAAAAATTCCAATCTTAAGTAATGTGATCCTAAACAAAGCCAAAAGGAATAATTTAAAAAGTCCTGGTCAATTATTTGATCTTAACTACAAGGAAGTGCCAGCTGCACGATCTCTAGTGAGAAAGCAACCTGTACAGAGGAAAACTTCCGCTAACAATGTCTCTAACTCAAGGTCTGTTTCGGCTCAAATCACGAAAGCAAAATTTGTCAATTCAGCTGTCACGCACAAAACAATAATTCACACTTATGTAGAGCCCGCGATAACTAGGTCTGTGGAAGCTACATCAAATGCTTCAGTGGGTGCAAGGAGTTCTTCTATCCAGTTTGCAGCTTATACAAAGTATGATGATGTACTAAAAGGCATGTACAAAATGAAAAGAAAGATCAGCTCTCCGCTAACCATAGTCGAAGAGTATACTAAAGGTAAACTGATGTACAAGCTAATAAGCGCAGAGCTTATGTCTACTAAAGAAGCATACAACCAAAAAATAATATTCGAGAATCAGGGCATCGATTGCTTCGTTAGGAAGAATCGTTAAACACAACTGCACTTATACAACTATCTTAGCAGCAAGTAGCTCCTCTGGTATCCCAAATGAATCGACTAACTGCAACGCATCAGGTCTCAGCTCAGCTATTAATTTTCCGTGAACTCTTCTGATAGCTTTAGATTTACTACCATCGATAAAATCATTCTCTAAAAACCAACCTTTCTTTTCTTGAATAACCTCTAGCGCATATAGTTTGCATAGTTTATTTAGCGGTTCCTTGAGACTCTCGTCATTACATATATCGCAGGCATTTAGAAAAGAACTGAGGACTATCTCATCTATGTAAGCATGTGCAAGCTCGACCATATGCACCTGACATTTGAGGAATGCTTGGAATGGGTTGATTCTTTTCTTAAGATAATCCCTCATACGCTGACTTACAGAGAACAATAGTTTTTCTCTTCGGTATCTAAATGCTTCCAGATGAAACTCCTTACTTAGGAGATGTTCCACAGAAGAGTTTCTGGTCTGGATGACATTCCACTCTTGCACGGTATTACTGAATTTGGTGTAGAGATACTTGATCACTGCACGATTACCTTCATTATGAAATGACTGCTTAAACTCTGTCAACAATCCTTTTGCGACAAGCTGCATCAGTACAGTATTATCACCTTCGAATGTGGTGAATATTTCTGTATCCGCTTTTAAAGCGGCAAATCTATTTTCTGACAAGTATCCCTTGCCTCCACATGCCTCCCTACAGGTTTGGATAGTGTCGGTGGCATGCCAAGTTGCCTTTGATTTAAGCCCAGCGGCGAGGGTCTCCACCATCCTCATCTCATCCTCATCAGCATGCACTAGTTTATCCGCTAGGTCATGCAGCGCAAAATGATACGCATAAGTCTTTGCTATCCTAGGTATCAGTCTTACTTGATGTGTAGGGTAGTCCATGATCAAAACTTCCTCGTCACCGGTCTTGTTAGAGAACTGTCTCCTTTTGAGCGCGTATTTAGTAGCGATAGTAAGTGCAGATTTAGAGGCACTTATACCTGCAAGACCTACACATACCCGGCCGACTACTAACGCTCCTAGCATAGTGAAGAATCGCTTATTTGGGTTTTCTATCGAGCTCTGATACTTCCCATCTTCATCTATCTGGCCATATCTATCTAGTAAGTTTTCGACAGGTACGCGTACTTTGTCAAACCATATGCGGCCGTTATCTACACCATTAAGTCCTACTTTATAACCGCAGTCTTCGACCTTGACACCAGGAAGTGTATTCCCTGATTCATCTCTCAGTGGTACTAGGATAGCATGTACGCCATGGCTTGCACCATCCACTATCAGTTGAGCGAATACCGCCGCCATAGTCGAGTGCAATGCATTACCTATGTATTCCTTACCTGCTTGTACATTTGGCGAGTGGACGATCAGCTCTTTAGTGGTACTGTCATAAGTAGCAGTAGTTTCGAGACCATTGACATTAGAGCCATGACCTGTCTCTGTCATGGCAAAGCAGCCTAATAATTCTGCTTTATGGAGTGCTTCTATATATTTTTTATGATGCTTCTCAGTACCTAGATTTAATACAGCGCCACCAAATAACCCAAACTGTACGCCAAACTTGATCAATAGACTCAAGTCATGATAACCGAGCATCTCAAACACTTTTATTTGATCAGCAGTTTTCTCGAATCCTCCATATTTTTTTGGGAAGGCATAAGCACTAATACCTTGTTTAGCAAGTTCTTTAGTCAACTTTAGGATATGAAGTCTATATTCATCCTTGTCGGGTATCTCTTGATATTTAAAGAATGGATCGCGCAGGAGTTTTCGAATACGATCCGCCAGTTCTACTTTATCTCCGTCTAGATATTTCCTCATTTTTTCAGGTTCAAACGAGCTTTTGATTTCATCATTTTCGACTTCAGGCTGGACTACGGAGGTCAGTAGATTCCAACTTTTATGCCCTTTTATGCCGAGAGCAGATTCAATATCTTGCAGTGCAGCCTTAGTGCTAGGCCTATTCCATATCTCATCGCTTTTGTATCCTACACTTGCGGTTGCCATCTCCATTCCTAGTTCGACCAAGGATGTTTTTTTACCTTCTGGTAGTTCCTTAGCTTGTTTCTTGATCGTATGTACCCAAGACTTGAATACTGATTCTGGAGGTGGATTAGTAGGGTCAGTCCATTTGATAAGATACGCCTTGTCCTCGTCAGTTAGGAAATCTATGTTATCTATCGTCTTGTGGATGAGTTTCATCTCTGACGGGCTTAGTACACTGTCAGACCATCCGACATAGAATAATGGTAATAGGCTTAGGACTCCCGGTGAGTAACTTATATTGGTTGCAGTTGTAGGCGTCATCTGTATTTTATATTAGCGTATGAATAGTTATCTAATAAACGAGTTTTGAACAATTCTGGTTTTAATAAGAGGCAATCTTTTCAGTGAAGTAATTTTAAACTGTATGTTAAAATTAGTTGTAAGTGCTTGGGTTTCACGATGAAGCTCGCTTCGAGTCTTTCAGGACATGCTTTTGGAAATCCGTAGCTCCGAGAGTCTTCGATACGCTAGAGTCCTCGGACCATAGCTATGGATTGAGAAAAAGATGAAATATTGAGAATCAATGAATTGCAAATCAATTAACAATATGTTTTTAAATCACTTAAGATTAAAGTTCCAGTTTGTTTTGATTTATATCCAATAGTGTATTTTTAAAGTTCAATAACAACAGATATGGGTTTACTAGACGATAAGGTAGTTTTGATAACGGGAGGGTCTCGAGGAATAGGGGAGGCAATAGTCAAAAAATGCGTTGCAGAAGGAGCTACAGTAGCATTCACCTATCGGTCATCAGCAGAGAGGGCAGATGCTATCGTAAGTGAACTAGGAGATAGAGCGCAAGCATACCAATCTGACGCTTCTGACTTTAAAGCTTGTGAAGAGCTTATCAAGCAAGTCGTTGCAGATCATAAGCGTATCGATGTACTGATCAACAATGCAGGAATCACTAAGGATACGCTGATGCTCAGGATGAGTGAGGAGCAATGGGACGATGTCATACATGTCAATCTAAAATCTGTATTCAATCTTACCAAGCATGCTATGCGCACTATGCTCAAGCAAAAGTCTGGTAGTATTATCAATATGAGCTCTGTTGTAGGTGTATTTGGTAATGCAGGTCAGGCTAATTATGCAGCATCCAAAGCAGGTATTATTGGTTTTACTAAATCTATTGCTAAAGAGATAGGTTCTCGTGGAATCAGATGCAACGCGATCGCTCCCGGGTTCATAGCTACAGATATGACGGATGAGCTACCACAAGAAGTCAAGCAAGCGTACATAGATTCCATACCGCTCAAAAGACTAGGAGATGCAGAAGATGTCGCCAATGCTTGTGTTTATTTAGGTTCGGATATGTCTACTTATGTCTCAGGTCAAGTCTTAAGTGTATGTGGCGCTATGAATACATAAGTTTTTCTCCTAAAATTTCATCTAGGACATCTTTACTAGGAGTAATTCTTTTGCTATTGGCAAGTATTAGCTGTAACAAAAAGAATATAAGAATAACTAGTGCTGAGGGCTTAAGACAAGAAGTAACTGCAGAAAGAAGATCGACAGAGAAGCCCATTATTGCTAAATACGATCCCCCTTCTAATTACATTCCTTTCGATTCGGTATCACATCTTTTTCCTACTAAGTATATCAGGCTTAATTTTCACTATATGAATGACAGTATAGGTGATAAGAATTATGCCGGAAAGGAGGCATTGGATTTCACTTATAATCTCGTCCATAACGCAAATAAGCGCTTACTCGAAAATCATAAAATGAAGTTACCACTAGGCAATAAAACGCCTAGCTTAGATCCTAAATATCAGTATGTGATAGAGGGAAGAAAAGGAGATTTAGATGATAAAGGAGTCTATTTTCATGCTAATGATAAGCTCTACTATTTTCTTAACAAAGGGAAAAAACGGAATAACTATAAGCGGGCGGTTATAGATAAGTATGCTGTAAGGTTAGATTCTGTTTTGAATGTATTCGTAATGCCTCATCATCCAGATAGTGTCAAGTCTAAGAAATACAATGTATCGAATACTGGGATCGCCTTAGGACATGCGATCAAGATCGCAGGCTTGTATGAGAAAGGCGATCCATTCTGGGAGTATGCGACCTTACTTAATCATGAGGTAGGTCATGCGATGGGATTATCACATACGTGGAATGCTAATGATGGTTGCGATGATACTCCCAAAAATGCTAATTGTTTTAGCAAAACCAAAAAGGCTCCATGTAATGGTGTTATCTCTAATAACCTGATGGATTATAATAGTAGTCAGATGGCGATATCGCCATGTCAGTTAGGAATCATTCATAAGAATATAGCAAAGCTTATGGGCAAAGAGCGTGCCCTTGTTAGAGATGATTGGTGTGACTATCGCAGTGATATGCTAGTGTCCGTTCGTCATGATCAGGTATGGGAGGGAGCTAAGGACCTATATGGAGATCTGCTAGTAGCCTCTGATGTCACCTTGCGTATAAAAGGGAGAGTCTCGATTCCCAAGGGAGGAATGATAATACTAGAGAAAAATGGAAAATTGATATTGGATGATTGTTTGTTGCACAATGCATGTGGAGACGAGTGGCTAGGGATTACGTGCAAATCTAGGAAGGATATCACCTTGATAGGCGATACTAGGATTCTAGACGTAGCAGGATTAAAAGAATTAACTGTTGATCAGCACTAGGTTAAAGCGACCTAAAGGTCACCTAATTGAGGCCTCAAAATAATTTCTTCGACCACAGCACTAGGGCCTAGCTGAATAGTATTCCATAGGACCTTCGCTATATCTTCTGCTTCCATTAATCGCTCTTGGGGTAGATCTACTCCTGCCCATGAGTTAGACCAAGTAGCGCCAGGAAGTATGGAAGTGACTCTAATTCCTTGATCCTTGAGTTCTTCCCTTAAGACCTTAGAAAAACCAAGTAGCGCAAATTTAGAGATGCTATAAGATCCACCATTTGGATAGGCGATCTTACTTGCGATAGAGCACATGTTAAAAATAGTCCCCGATCTTTGGCTTAGAAATTTAGGAAGTAAAGTCCTGGTAAGGTGATAAGCACTATATAGATTAGTATTGATCATTTGCTCTAGTGCGCCATCTTCTTCTTTAGCAAGTTCTCCTGGTATGAAAAGTCCTGCATTATTGACAAGGATATCCACTGCTTCCCATTCTTTATTGATCAACTCTCCGAATGCAAGTACTTCTTCTTTGATACTCATATCGGTCACAGAGGTCAATACATTGAGCTCACTATTCTTGGCTAATAGTTCTGATTTGAGGGTAGCTAGGTCTGCTTCGTTGCGAGAGCAAACAGCTATATTGACTCCTTTAAAGGATAGCAGATCTATAATTGCTTTCCCTATTCCTTTGGTACCTCCTGATATTACAGCATTCATCTCATCGACTTTATAACAACAATTAAATCGTCAAAATTAATCTATTTTTGGAGGGAGTAAGTCATTAGTGTTTTACTAGTTAAGTTCGATAATCAATAGATGTTTTCATTAAAGTTTTTAGAAGATTTTGGTAGGTTTTTGTTGTGGGTTCCACAGATATTCAAAAAGCCTGAGAATTGGACGATGTATTATAAGGAAACCATCCGGCAGACTTATGATATTGGAATAGGCTCATTATTCATAGTCTTTATTATTTCCATTTTTATTGGTGCCGTGACGGCAATTCAGTTCTCTTACCAGATGGCTGGTACGCTGATTCCTACTTACTACATCGGTTATATAGTCAGAGACATGTCTATCATAGCATCAGCTCCGACTATCACCAGCATCGTCCTTGCAGGCAAAGTAGGAGCTAATATAGCCTCAGAAATAGGAGGCATGCGCCAAAAAGAACATATAGACGCTATGGAGATCATGGGTGTTAATACTTCTGCTTATTTGGTACTACCCAAGATCATAGGAGCAGTCATTGCGATTCCTATGCTTGTCACCTTAGCCGCATTGCTAGGTTCGCTTGGCGGATATATCGCTTCTGTACCTACAGGATTATTTCAGCAGTCGGACTATATCACTGGCCTACAATCGTTCTTCATACCATGGAATGTTGTTATGATGTATGTGAAGGCATTTGTTTTCGCATTGATCATAAGTTTTGTGTCTTGTTACCAAGGATATTTTGTGCGTGGTGGAAGTATAGAGTTAGGGGAAGCTTCTACAAGAGCAGTGGTCGTGAGTGATATTCTCATATTGATAGCAGATTACTTATTAGCAGTTTTATTGACGGTATGATCAGAGCAGACAACATATTCAAATCTTTTGGGGACAATGATGTGCTTAGAGGTATCGACTTTACATTTGAGGCCGGGAAGACTAATCTTATTATAGGAAAGAGTGGGGCCGGGAAGACTGTATTGTTGAAGATACTAGTTGGTCTTATGAAGCCTTCTGATGGGCATGTATGGTATGATGATGTAGATCTATGTTCCTTAACCCAAGATGAAGTAAGGGAGATCAGGATGCAGGTAGGGATGCTTTTTCAGGGGAATGCGCTTTTTGATAGTATGACCATAGAAGAGAATATCAGATTCCCAATGGATATGTTCAAGAATATGACATTGAAGGAAAAGCGTAAGAGAGTAGATTTTTGTCTGGAGCGAGTTTCTTTAGAAGGAATCAATGCAAAATATCCATCTGAGATAAGTGGAGGTATGCAGAAGCGGGTAGGTATAGCGAGAGCATTTGTCCTTAATCCTAAGTATCTGTTTTGTGATGAGCCTAATTCTGGTCTAGACCCTAAAACAGCCATTACTATAGATGAATTGATCAGCTCTATCACTGATGAGTACAACATGACCACTATAATCAATACGCATGATATGAACTCCGTCATGGAGATCGGCGAGAATATTTGCTTGCTTTCTAATGGCGAACTTGTATGGCAAGGAAGTATGGATATGGTTATGGAGACGGATAATAAAGAACTAGAATCTTTCATATTTGCTTCTCCGTTCTTACAGAAGTTACGTAAGCGCGCGTTGTCTAACTAAGTGCGCTGCGGATTGCTTCTTGATTTCTAGGATTTGTGGATTTCAGGATTCCTTAGCTCCAAGATCTTGTTCTTTAAATAGCTCGACCTAATTTTCATTGAAGTAACCATGACTGCAATCGCAGCGGTTCTTTCTCATTTCAAGGGGAAATACAAAGGGGTATTCTTACATGGAAGCTCAACTGTTCGAATCTTGATTTGTAGAATTTCAGGATTGCTTAGCTCCGAGGTCCAGCTTAAAATCAAATGGACCGAATTTTCACCAATAACTTTAGTAGACTTGAAAAGTAGAGCTTTCCCATTCCGCAAAGGGAAAGACAAGGGGTAATCTTACATGGATGCTCCTCTGTTTGGGTCTTGATTCATAGGATCTATGGATTTTAGGATTGCGTAGCTACGAAATCTTTTCTCTATCCAACTAGATTGAATTTTCATTGAAGATGCTTTAGATGTAATAAAGCGAATTTTCCCCATTGCAAATGGAATAGATAAGTAGGGGCAAAAAGAAAGCCCGAGTTTGCACGCAAACTCAGGCTCTTTCGACTAAGGTCTCAAAATAAGAAAACTACATCTTATAGGAAAAACCTATTTATTTCTTTGATTAACATACAATTACATATGCAAATTTTGTGCCATGTGTAATTTGGTCTGGTAACCTAGTTTATTTATTTGGTTGAAATTCTATACGTTACTGCTACAAAGCTATAACTCTGCATTCGATTGGGGGAGAGATTATAACTGTTTCTGGGACCCTTAGAAATTTCTAACATATGTACACATTTGTACACATGTACCCTTATAACGGACAAGTTCTTAAAAATGTTCGTATATATTTAAAAATCTATTATTAAATATAATAAAATTTGTAAAACATAGACTATGAAGCGTTTATATTAACATTTTCAATAACTTGATTTACAATATCTTAGATGTGCCCAGAACAGGAGTCGAACCTGCACGCCCTTGCGAGCACAGGCCCCTCAAGCCTGCATGTCTACCAATTCCATCACCTGGGCAAATAATTTTGGTCGAAATCCAAAGGTAGAAACTTTATCATTTTATTCTAGTTCTAAGGGTAATTATAAGTTAGATTATCGCTTTCCTATTTTATATCGTGTTCTACTTTCTTTAATATTGCCATATGCCAGATTTTTGCCACCTACATTGTCACACCCAATACTCATTGCTAGATGGAGCAGCAAGTATAAAAGGTCTATTCTCCAAAGCTAAAGCTGATGGGCAATTGGGCGTTGCTATGACTGATCATGGCAATATGTTTGGCGCATTCAAATTCGTGGCGGAAGCGCAGAAACAAGGAGTCAAGGCAATCGTAGGATGCGAATTTTATCTAGTCGAGGATAGGCACAAGAAGTCATTCCTAAAATCTAAAGGAGAAAAAGACAAGCGATACCACCAATTGCTACTAGCTAAAAACCAAAAAGGATACGAGAATCTGTCTAAACTATGTTCGCTAGGATTCATAGAAGGTAGTTATGGTAAGTTTCCAAGGATAGATAAGGAGGTGCTAGTCAAATACACAGAGGGCGTAATAGCAACTAGCTGCTGTATCGGTGCGGAGATTCCTCAAGCTATTATGAAAGGCGATATAGAGGGCGCAGAGAAAAAACTAAAATGGTGGCTAGATCTATTTGGCGAGGATTATTACATAGAGTTGCAGAGACATACGGGGTTGGAAGATATAGATGGCCTAGGCATATCGCAAGAGGACATTAATCAGCAATTGCTGCTATTCGCCAAGAAGCATAATGTAAAGGTAATCGCTACGAATGACTCGCACTATGTAGAAGAGGAAGATTATAAACCACATGAAGTCTTACTCTGTCTCAATACAGGAAAAAAACTAGAGGACGAAAACAGATTTAAATTTCCGAGTAGTGATTTTTATTTCAAGACGCAGTCTGAGATGAATTCACTATTCAAGGATGTCCCAGATGCGATAGCAAATACCATCGAGATCTATGATAAAATAGTAGCGCCAGAGTTAAAGCGTGATATCTTACTGCCCAACTTCCCACTGCCAGTAGGATTTAATACACAACCAGAATATCTCAAATACCTAGTGTATGAGGGGGCTAAGGTCAAGTACGGAGAGATAACGGAGAAGGTTCGCGAGCGTATTGATATGGAGCTGAATATCATTAAGGACATGGGGTTTGAGGGATATTTTCTCATCGTTCAAGATTTTATCCATGCTGCAAGGGAGATAGGAGTGAGTGTAGGGCCTGGTCGTGGATCTGCCGCGGGATCAGCCGTTGCCTACTGCCTTACGATCACTAATATTGATCCGCTTAAGTATAATTTACTTTTCGAACGGTTTCTTAATCCGGAGCGTATAAGTATGCCAGATATTGATATTGATTTTGATGACGACGGCAGGCAAAAAGTCATCGACTGGGTAGTCGACAAATATGGACAAAGGCAGGTAGCACAGATCATTACTTTTGGAACGATGGCAGCTAAGTCTTCTGTAAGGGATGTAGGAAGAGTCCTTTCCTTGCCACTGAGTGAGACTGATAAGATGGCGAAACTCATTCCTACCAGACCAGGTATAAAACTTAATAAGTTATTTACAGATAGCGACAAAGTACTTAAGAAAGATCTCCAAGGGGATGATTATTCTAATGTAAAAAAATTGCTAGAATATCAAAAACGGACCGACCTAGAAGGTGATGTGATGAAGCTTGCCTTGAAAGTAGAAGGCTCTGTAAGGAACACTGGAATTCATGCCGCGGGTATAATCATAGCACCTGATGACATCACTAAGTATATTCCCGTCTGTACTTTTAAGGATAATGATCTATTCGTCACCCAATTTGATGGGAGTGTAGTGGAGGATGCGGGAATGCTCAAGATGGATTTCCTTGGACTCAAGACCTTATCGATTATCAAGGATGCAATAGAAAATGTAGTCATCCGACATGGAGAAGAAGCAAGGATAGATACAGATGAGATACCATTAGATGATGATAAGACTTTTGAGTTGGTTCAGAAAGGGGAGATGATCGCCATCTTCCAATTTGAGTCCGAGGCGATGAGAAAGCACCTTAAGGATCTGAAACCTACGGATATAGAGGATCTCATAGCTATGAATGCCTTATACCGTCCTGGCCCAATGGACCACATCCCTTCTTTTATCCGAAGGAAGCATGGGACTGAGCCAGTCGAGTATCCTCATCCATGGTTAGAGGAGATACTGAAGCCCACTTACGGCATTATGGTGTACCAGGAGCAGATCATGCAAGCGGCTCAGATAATGGCTGATTACTCACTTGGCAAGGCAGATGTCTTGAGGCGTGCCATGGGTAAGAAGAAGAAGAGTGAGATGGATAAGCAGCGAGTAATTTTCGTGGAAGGAGCTCTAGCCAAAGGAGTAGATGAAGAAAAATCAAATGAGATCTTTGATTTGATGGCGAAGTTTGCGGAATATGGATTTAATAGGTCTCATGCAGCTGCGTATTCTGTGTTAGCATATCAGACAGCATATCTCAAAGCGCATTACCCGGCAGAGTTTATGGCATCGGTACTTACGCACAATAAGAGTGATATAGGTAAGCTGAATTTTTTCTTGAGAGAGGTCAAGCGGATGGGCATAGTTGTACAAGGCCCCGATGTAAATGAGAGTCACCTCAACTTTACAGTCAATGAAGCAGGAGATATAAGATTTGGCTTGTCAGCATTGAAGGGAGTAGGAGAGGGTCCAGTAGAGGAGATGGTCAAAGAGAGAAAAGCAGAAGGGGCATTTAGCGATATCTACGGTCTAGCTATGAGAGTAAATCTGAGATCGGTAAATAAGCGTTGTTTTGATAGTCTAGCGATGGGTGGTGCGTTTGATTCATTTGGAGGGACTAGAGCTGCGTACTTTGAGCCATCGGGTAATTTTAATTCTGTGATAGAGCATGCCCTCAAGTATGGCAACAATTATCAGAAGAGCAAGGACAGTGCTCAGAACTCCTTGTTTGGAGATATATCAGAAGAGATTCTTTCGACGCCTACAGTACCGATCGTAGAGGAGTGGGGGCTGGTAGAAAAACTGACAAAGGAAAAAGACGTTACAGGCATCTTTATCTCTGGACATCCGCTAGATGATTACAAAATAGAATTAAAACACTTCACTAATTGTACCCTCGATAAAGCAGATGGGATCATAGATCACAAATTGAGATTAGCTGGACTAGTGACCAGTGTCTATCATGGTCTGAATAAAAAGGGATTAGGTTATGGGAGATTTACGATACAAGATTATCTAGGCTCGATGGAGCTCTTTCTGACCAGAGAGGATTATAGAAAATATGAGAGTCTATTCAAGCTGGGTCAAGTCTTGTATATCGAAGGGATATTTAATCAAGGGTATAATTCTGATCGTTATTTCTTTAAGGTCATGGATGTACGATTACTAGATACGGTGGGTAAGATGCTGACCAAGTCGATTACCTTGGAGATGCCGGTTGAGAATATTACGAAGGAATTGCTCCATCAGATGACTAAGATTTTTGAGGATAAGAAAGGGAAACATCGACTGAAAGTCTTAGTTACAGAGGAAGGAGGGGGTGGACTCAAACTTCCATTAGTATCTAGTGAGGTATTGGTGAATGCAGATAATGAATTCGTAGCAGTATTAGAGAAGATAGGCATTCGCTACAAGATCAACTGACGCCGACTCGATAACATTTCTACTGCGCGTTCGTTTTTGAGGTATATGAAAGCGTGTTCTATTATTTTATGCTTATTGATTAGCCTCACGTGCGCTTCTCAGGCGACAAAAAGCGATTATTTCAAGGTTTATGACACTTTCGACGAGTTTTCGGATGTTTTAAACAAATCAGGCGACAAAACTTATGTCATAAATTTTTGGGCAACTTGGTGTAAACCCTGTATCGCGGAATTACCTTTTTTCGATAAATTAGAAGAGGAGTACGGGCGAGATGAAGTAGAGGTCATATTAGTAAGCCTCGACGCCAAGGATAGAATTAAGAAAAGCTTAATTCCATTTATCAAGAATAATAATGTACGATCAACAGTCGTTTTACTCGCCGACAATCGGACAAATGAGTGGATAGATAAGGTAGATGAGAGTTGGTCCGGGAGTTTACCAGCGACTTTAATTTATGATCAAGTGTCATATCAGTTTCTTGAACACGAATTCGAATCTTACGAAGAACTTAAATCCCTATATGAACAATTCATTAAATCTTAGTAAAATGAAAAACATACTTTCAATTTTTATTCTTGCCTTATCTATTGGTTTTATATCCGCATCACTGCCGAGTAGCGATGGAGGATACGAGATAGGTGATACAGCCGATAATTTCATACTACAGAATATAGATGGCGCAATGGTCTCCTTAGATGATTATGAAAATGCTAATGGATTTGTTATCATTTTCACGTGTAATACTTGTCCATACTCTAAACTCTATGAAGATAGGATCATAGCTATGCACAAGAAGCTAGCGCCTAAAGATTATCACGTCATTGCGATCAATCCTAATGACCCGAATATAAAGCCGGGTGATAGCTACAAAGAGATGAAATATAGAGCTAGAGAAAAAAGCTTCCCATTCCCATATCTAGTCGATGAGAAGCAAGATGTATTTCCAAAGTTCGGAGCTAAGAGTACACCGCATGCATTCGTATTGGATAAGGATAGAGTAGTGAAGTATATCGGAGCGATAGATGATAGTCCCAGAGATATAGAAGCTGTAAAAGATAGTTATGTTTTAGACGCAGTAGCGGCATTAGAAGCGGGCGAAGAACCTAAGATAAGTTATACTAAAGCAATAGGCTGCGGAATAAAATCCAATAAATACAAAAAACTGAAAGGTATCAAAAAGCAGAAAAAGCTTAACAAGCTCACTACGATCAAACCAAAAGAAACTATCAAGAGCTAACCTTTCTTGTTTAAAATATTCGACCTGCTAGACTTAATTGATTAGCAGGTTTTTTTTATTATTATTACAGTCAATAGATATCCAGATGGCTAAATACTCAATTCAACTTTTTTCTTTTTTTATCTTATCACTAGTTTTTTTCTCATGTGATAATTCTGCTAATAAAGTTAAGCTGGACCTGATGTCATATGGTCTGCCGATAGCTATAGGAGCGCCTGCTGAGTCAGTGGTAGTAGTAGACGATCTAGGAGTGTGGAAAGATGTGACTGTAAAGCACGACGATGACTACTTTGTACAGATACTGAGTTCAAAAGCATCTACGCTTGACGCAAGTAAGTTAAAGTCTGAGGCCTTGAGTGAAGTAAAAGGAAGTAGATTCTTTGCTAAGATCATCCAAGAAGATGAGGCAGGATTTATCTTTGAGAAAAAAATAGATGAGCGTACGAATTATGACTTCCGCTACTTTAAGATTCAAGGAGACTACGAGTATTCATTTCAGACAGGTCTTATTGGGACGTTCTCAGAGGATCAAGTAAGAGCCATGTATACCTCCGTACAATAAAACATCCATGATTCAGGGAGTCACCGACAGTCATAAAAGTCTACACGTAGCTCCTTTAGGAAATCAGGTAGCTGAGGTTTTGAGACTTTCATAAAAAAAAGGAACAGCGCTTACTGTTCCTTAATCTTTCTATCGAGCTTCATTCACTATTTGTTCTCCAAATACGATAAAGATCAATAACACAATTGAGAATATGATCATGGGATAATAATTTTCTCTAATATTTCAACTTGAGTTAATATATAACTCCTTACTCATCAGTCTATTTAGTTACAAAAATAGTACCAAAGGTCATCTAAATATATAAACGATCAAAAGAAGAGATTCCCCTATAAGGAAGTAAAGATATGTAGCACGATTCGCGTTATTCTCGACATACATTAATCCATCGACAGCCTCCAAGCATATTAGATTTATATAAACAGGATTTAGTAAAATATATCTTTTACCTGTTTGACATGCCTTTTAACACCGAGAAGAATATATATCAATAATTCTTTTTTGCTGCCTTGTGTGGTCTTGTGATGATGACAGTTTTGACACGACAACTCCACTGATTACAAAATCATAACAGACTATAAGTTTAGACCAAGTCGAAAAGCACAGACATAATAGCCTTAAACAATGGTGAGTATTTTTGACGTAGAGATTAAAAAATTATATAGAAAGATGAGCGATATTCACAAGACTAAGCGATATAAATAAGCACACCTTTTTTAGAAAAGAGAGGGGATGTCTTTTAACAAGACATCCCCTTCTATTTCTTAGATATTTTATGAGCTTTACTAAGCTAGTGTTGCTTCATATCTTTTTTCTACTTCATTCCAGTTTACAATATTGAAAAAAGCAGCTACGTAGTCAGGTCTTCTGTTCTGGTAGTTAAGATAGTATGCGTGCTCCCATACATCGATACCCATGATAGGTGTACCTCCGCAACCAACGCCAGGCATCAGTGGATTGTCCTGGTTAGGCGTAGAACATATTTCTAGCTTTCCTCCATCATGTACGCATAACCAAGCCCATCCAGAACCAAACCTAGATCCAGCAGCCTTAGAAAACTGTTCTATCATCGCATCCTTAGACCCAAATGCCGCATTCACAGCTTCTAAAAGTGGTCCCGATAATCTTCCTCTATCATCTGGAGCGATAACTTTCCAAAATAGTGAGTGGTTATAGAAACCCCCACCATTATTCCTCACACCACTATTAGACATATCTAGAGTGGTCAAGATATCTTCTATGCTTTTACCTTCAAGGTCCGTTCCCTCGATAGCAGCGTTTAGTTTATTAGTGTATCCATTGTGATGTTTGCCGTGGTGTATCTCCATGGTCTTTGCATCTATGTGCGGTTCTAGTGCATCAAATGCAAAACCTAATTCTGGTAATGTAAATGCCATAAATTTTTATTTTAGTTAGAATTAAATAATAATTATTAAACGAAAATTGAATATAAGAAGTTTATAACCAACCACATTTCATTGAATACTTAAAAAGTTAAGGTCTGCCAAACCCAGCAGTAGTATATTTGTGGTTCAAAATAATGCAGATATGAAATACAGGAAAGAAAAAGATAGCATAGGATATGTGAATGTACCAGCCGATAAATATTGGGGCGCACAGACTCAGCGGTCTAGAGAGAACTTTAAGATAGGAGATGATTTGATGCCCATAGAAGTGATCAGAGCATATGCAATACTGAAGAAAGCAGCTGCGCAAACTAATGCTAAACTAGGTGTGTTATCAAAGTCCAAGTCAACACTGATCGGGAAAGTGTGTGATGAAATATTGACCGGTAAACTAGATGATCAATTCCCATTAGTCGTGTGGCAAACAGGGTCTGGGACTCAGACCAATATGAATGTAAATGAGGTGATCGCGAATAGAGGCCATGTTCTGAGAAAAGGCAAGCTATCAGATGCAAAGAAATTTTTACATCCAAATGATGATGTAAATAAATCTCAAAGCTCTAATGATACATTCCCAACAGCGATGCACATCGCGGCTTACAAGTCAATTGTGGAAACAACACTGCCTGGGATGAAAAAATTGAGAGATACCCTTGACAAAAAATCAAAAGCATATAATAAGATCGTGAAGATCGGGAGGACCCACTTCATGGATGCTACACCAGTAACCTTGGGTCAAGAGTTATCGGGTTTCGTATCCCAGCTTGATCACGGTATGATAGCGATCAAGAATACCTTGAACCATTTGTCAGAGATCGCGCTGGGAGGAACGGCAGTAGGTACAGGTCTTAATACGCCCAGGGGATATGCAAAGCTAGTAGCTAAGAATATTGCAAAACTATCTAAGCTACCATTCAAAACGGGTAGTAATAAATTTGAAGGATTAGCCGCTCATGATGCGTTAGTGGAGACTCATGGAGCACTTAAGACTGCTGCAGTATCTCTGATGAAAATAGGAAATGATATCAGGATGTTAGCTTCTGGCCCAAGGTGTGGTATTGGAGAGATCATTATCCCTGCTAATGAGCCAGGATCATCTATCATGCCAGGAAAGGTCAATCCTACTCAAGCAGAAGCACTGACGATGGCGATGGCGCAAGTCATGGGAAATGATGTGGCAATCAATGTAGGTGGACTGAGTGGTCATTTTCAACTCAATGTTTTTAAGCCTATGATGATCTTTAATCTGCTCAACTCAGCTAGGCTAATAGGTGATGCATGTATGAGCTTCAATGATAACTGTGCAAAGGGGATAAAGCCAAATAAGGCAAGGATAAAAGAGCTAATGAATAAGTCCCTAATGTTAGTTACAGCACTGAATACTAAGATAGGTTATGATAAAGCCGCAGAAATAGCAAAAAAAGCTTACAAAGAAGGTTCTAGCCTAAAAGAAGCAGGAATATCGCTTAACTACTTGACTGCCAAGGAGTTTGACGCGTGGGTTAAGCCCGAAAAGATGATTTAACTTATTGAAACTAGAATTGGCAGGATATACTTATAAAATGTATCTTTGCGCACCAATTTGAAAATTGAGAACATGAAGACATTAAAGATGTTTTCGATTCCTATCAAAGGTTTAGGAATAGGTAAACATAACTTCGATTATAGTTTTAGTGATGAATTCTTTACATTATTTGAGGATTCAGCTATCAAAACTGGTTCTTTTCGAGCCGAAGTTGTACTTGACAAGCAAGAAAGAATGATGGAGTTTAACTTTGATATCGAAGGTAAATTTGATGCTCCTTGTGATAGATGCTTAGAGCAAATATCTATTCCGATTGTTTCACAAGATCGACTATTAGTTAAGATAGGAGAAGCAGTGGGTGACGAGAACGAAGAGGTTGTTTTCATAGATGAAAACGCGCAAGAAATTAATTTGGCTCACTTTATCTATGAGTTCATACATCTTTCTAAGCCGCTTCAAAATATTATAGATTGTGAAGAGAACGATTATGAGGCTTGTGATCTTGATGTATTAGACAAATTGGATGGCGAAGAAGATTTAGAGGTAAAACAAGATCCTACATGGGATCAACTTAAAAATATAGAATTAGGATAATTTAAAATATAAGTAATGGCACATCCGAAGAGTAGAATATCTAAACAAAGAAAAAGAAAGAGAAGAACTCATCAAAAAGCACCTGAGCCACAGATAGCTATCTGTAAAGTCACAGGTGAGCCGCATTTATACCATAGAGCGTACTACCATGATGGAGATATGTACTACAGAGGTAAGGTGGTTTTGAAGGCTGATGTCGACGAAGATTAATTTATTTAATAGTACTTCTAGTTCTATTTCAAAATATATAGCTCATATCTCATGTCGAGGTATGAGCTTTTTTAATTTTAAATAAGATGAAAGAAATAATTATTACCTCCGAAGCTCCTGATCCAGTAGGCCCTTATAACCAAGCTGTGAAAGCAGGCAACACCTTATATCTGTCAGGGCAGATTGCACTGGACCCTGCGAATGGGTCATTAGTCCTAGACAATATCGAAGATGAGACACATCAAGTGTTCAAAAATCTGAAAGCTGTCTTAGCTAAGGCTGATATGTCCTTTGAAAATATTGTAAAGTGTACGGTATTCGTTTCTGATATGAATAATTATGGGAGAATAAATACTGTATACGGAGAATATTTTGATGACAGTACAGCTCCTGCTCGCGAACTAGTAGAAGTAGCTAGGTTGCCCAAGGATGTAAATGTCGAGATCTCTGCAATCGCTGTAAAATGACGGAAATAAGAAAGCAAGTTTTATCCTGTATCCAACCAACCGGTGATATTCATTTTGGTAATTACTTTGGTGCGATAAAGAACTGGGTTGACCTGCAGAAGAAGTATGATTGTGTATATGGTGTGGTAGACTATCACGCGATGACCATGCCGTATGATGTCAAGAAGTTAAGAACTAATACCTGGGATATGGTATTTAGTTTGATCGCATCAGGTATAGAGCCAGATAATTTATTTATACAGTCGCTAGTGCCAGAGCATGCAGAGTTATGTTGGATCTTTAACTGTTTCACCTCATTCGGATGGATGGAGCGAATGACACAGTTCAAGGATAAGAGCAGTCAAAGTGCTCAGAAAAGTAAGGATTCTTTTATTTCTGTAGGCTTGTTTGATTATCCTATTTTGCAAGCAGCTGATATATTGATCTACAAAGCTGATTTTGTCCCAGTCGGCAAGGATCAGACACAACATCTTGAATTGACAAGGGATATAGCTCAGCGATTTAATACTAGCGTCGGTAAGGAATATTTTGTTTTACCAGAGACACTGTACACAGAGACTCCTAATATCAGATCGACGGCTGATCCGTCAAAGAAGATGAGTAAGAGTGCTGGCGAAAAACATTACATCGGTATATTTTCTGATGAAGCAAGGATAAGAAAACAGGTAAGATCTGCGGTGACAGACCTCGGAGAACCTGATAAAGAGAACTTAAGTGATGGGGTAGCAAATTTATTTGAGTTGTTACATGCAGGCGGAGCAGGATCAACAGCAGAGAGCCTAATGCAAGACTACAAAGCAGGCGCACTAAAATATGTTGATCTCAAAGATGCCGTAGCAACTATGCTAGTAGAACTGTCTAATAATTTCTCATCTAAAAGAGCTGAGTTACTAGAGAATAAGAGAGCAGTGAAAGATCAAATAAAAGCCTCTTCAGAAGTCATCAGGAAGCAAGCAAAAGAGACCTTAAAGGAAGTGAAGGACTTGACGGGACTTTTAATACCAAAACTATAAGATGAAAATATTCTGTATTGGTAGGAACTACGCAGATCACGCGAAGGAACTCAACAATCCAGTGCCTAGTGAGCCATTGGTTTTTATGAAGCCACCGACCGCTATATTGCGTGCCAATAAGCCATTCTACCATCCAGAGTTTAGCGATGATATACACTATGAAGCAGAGATCGTTATCAAGATAGATAAGAATGGTAAGTGTGTAAATGAACAATTCGCAGAAAGTTATTATTCGTCTATTGCCTTGGGAATTGACTTCACAGCTCGCGATATTCAAAAGAAATGTAAAGAGAAAGGACATCCGTGGGAAAAAGCAAAAGGCTTTGATAACTCAGCAGTACTAAGCGAATTCCAGCCTCTTGATAAAAGTAAACCTGTTAAATTTTCATTGAATAAGAATGGAGATACAGTACAATTGGGCACTTCAGATGATATGATATTTAATTTTGCGTACATCATATTTTATTTGTCAAAGTACTTCACCTTGCAGCAAGGTGACATAATTTATACAGGTACACCTGCTGGGGTTGGGAAAGTTGAAATAGGAGATGTCTTAGAAGGATATTTAGGAGATGATAAAGTCTTTAGAACTGAAGTAAAATAGCATTTTCGTCATTTTTATTTTTCTATTTTTGTCGCTTGAACATTTAGTCAAAATAAAAATAAAATAATGCCATATTTATTTACTTCGGAGTCCGTATCAGAAGGGCACCCAGATAAAGTTGCTGATCAGATCTCTGATGCTTTAGTTGATCATTTTTTAGCATTTGATAAAGACTCCAAGATAGCTTGTGAGACCTTAGTGACGACAGGTCAAGTAGTCCTTGCAGGTGAAGTCAAAACTAAAACATACTTGGACGTACAGCAGATAGCAAGGGATGTTATCAAAAGAATAGGATATACTAAGTCGGAGTATATGTTTGAAGCAAATTCTTGTGGAGTATTCTCCTCGATACACGAACAGTCTCCTGATATAAATCAGGGAGTAGAACGAAAAAAGAAAGAAGACCAAGGAGCAGGTGATCAAGGTATGATGTTCGGATACGCGACCAATGAAACTTCTAACTACATGCCGCTAGCGTTGGACCTATCTCATAAGATATTAGAAGAGTTGGCTACAATAAGAAAGCAAGGTAAGCAGATGAAATATCTAAGACCTGACTCTAAATCTCAGGTGACTATAGAATACTCAGATGATCACAAGCCTATTAGAATAGATTCGATTGTGGTGTCAACTCAGCATGATGACTTTGCAGCTGATGCTAAGATGCTAGCGAAGATCAAGAAAGATGTAGTTAATATTGTGATTCCTCGAGTGGAAAAGAAATTAAAAGCTTCCCTAAGAAAACTGTTTACAAAAAAGATCACTTACCATGTAAATCCGACAGGTAAGTTTGTGATAGGAGGACCTCATGGGGATACAGGACTCACAGGTAGAAAGATAATAGTAGATACATATGGAGGAAAAGGAGCGCACGGAGGTGGAGCATTCTCTGGTAAGGATCCTTCCAAAGTAGATAGGTCGGCTGCATACGCAACTAGGCACATTGCTAAAAATTTAGTGGCAGCAGGTGTCTGTGACGAAATACTAGTGCAAGTCTCTTATGCTATAGGTGTAGCTGAGCCTACCAACATTTATGTAAATACAAATGGCTCTGCTAAAGTAAAAATGACAGATAGCCAAATAGCAAAGAAAGTAATGTCGACTTTTGATATGAGACCTTATGCGATCGAGCAAAGGCTTAAGCTAAGAAATCCAATCTACAGTGAGACGGCAGCATATGGTCATATGGGTAGAGAACCACAGAAGAAAACTGTTGAGTTTATGGATGGCTCTGGGAAAGTTAAGAAAATGAAGGTCGAGACTTTCACATGGGAAAAACTTGATTATGTAGGTAAGGTCAAGAAAGCATTCAAGCTTAAATAAATCTAGGCTAAACAAAGAAAATATTAAGGAGATTCAAACATTGAATCTCCTTTTTTATTTATACAATGTAAGAGATTATATAGATATTTAGACTGTACTTAATTAATTCAACCTGAGAAGATTTATATGAATATTTCACCTAACGATTCATTCGAGAAAAGACATATTGGAATTTCCAAAGAAGACTTAGAAAGCATGCTTTCTAGTGTTAATGTCGAAAGTTTAGACGAGCTGATAGCTCAGACTATTCCGTCTAAGATTAGATTGACTAAAGATCTGGATATACCTGATGCTTTATCTGAGTATGAATATTTGAACGAGCTTAAGAAGATAGCCTCAAAAAATAAGGTTTTCAAAACTTATATCGGTCAAGGTTATTATAATACAATAACGCCATCTCCGCTACTAAGAAATATTTTTCAGAATCCAGGATGGTATACTCAGTATACTCCGTATCAAGCAGAGATAGCTCAAGGTAGATTAGAAGCACTACTTAATTTTCAAACTATGGTGGCAGACCTTACAGGACTGCCTCTAGCTAATGCGTCATTACTAGATGAAGGAACTGCAGCAGCGGAAGCCATGGGTATGTTCTTTGGTTTAAAGAATAAAAGAAAATCTGATGTTGTAGTAGCTAAATTCTTTGTTGATAAGAATGTCTTCGAGCAAACCAAACAGGTAATTATCTCTAGATCTATTCCGCTCAATATCGTAGTGGTATTTGGTGATTGGAAAGACACAGTGCTTGATAATACTTATTTCGGTGCGTTGGTACAGTACCCAAATGCAAAAGGAGGAATAGAAAATTATGCGGACTTCGCAGCAAGTTGTGGAGAGCACGACATTAAATTATGTGTTGCTGCAGACCTGCTTAGTTTAGCAATGTTGAAGCCGCCAGGAGAGTGGGGCGCAGATGTAGTGGTAGGCAATACCCAACGGTTTGGAGTGCCCTTAGGATTCGGTGGTCCTCATGCCGCCTACTTCTCGACAAAAGAAAAATATAAGAGGCAAATACCTGGGAGGATAATTGGTGTATCGGTAGATCGACTAGGTAAGAGAGCCTTGAGGATGGCACTCCAAACAAGGGAGCAACACATCAAGCGAGAACGAGCAACCTCAAATATCTGTACGGCCCAAGCTCTGCTGGCTATCATGGCGGGGATGTATGCAGTCTATCATGGTCCGCAAGGAATCAAGAGGATAGCAAGTAGAATAAATGACCTTTGTATTCGCTTAGCATCAGGCCTGAAAGAGAAAGGGTATGAGCTAGAATATGACTACTATTTTGATACCGTAAGTATGTCATTGGAAAGTAAGTCTTTGTCGGAATTGAAGGCTAAAGCTAGTGAAGAAAAATTAAACCTACATTTTACCGCTGACACTGTTTCGATAAGTATAGATGAAACTATATCACCAAGTGATATTGAGAAATTGTTATCTATATTTCCTCGGAAAAGTGAAAGTCTGCTTAATAGTAATCACAGTTCTATCCCAAAGGAGTTAGATCGAGAGTCTGAGATATTATCTCATCCAGTATTTAGTTCTCATAACACCGAGACTGAGATAATGAGGTACATCAAGAGTCTGGAGAACAAAGATCTTTCACTAACCCACTCCATGATTCCCCTAGGATCATGTACTATGAAGCTAAACGCAGCTTCGGAATTAATACCAGTAAGTTGGCCTGAGTTTGCTGACCTGCATCCATTTGCTGAATCTGATCAATGTGCAGGATACCTTCAAATGATAGAAGAACTAGAACACTATCTGTGCGAGATAACAGGCTTCACGGCATGCTCCTTGATGCCAAATTCTGGGGCGCAAGGAGAGCTAAGTGGATTACTCGTGATAAAAGCATATCACGAAGATCGATCAGAAGAAAATAGGAATATAGCGATAATCCCATCTTCTGCTCATGGTACTAACCCTGCTAGTGCTATCATGGCTGGGATGAAGGTAGTCGTAGTATCATGTGACGACAATGGTAATATCAATCTAGATGACCTGAAAGAAAAAGCGGAACTGCACAAAGAAAACTTATCTGCTCTTATGGTTACTTATCCTAGTACTCATGGAGTATTCGAGGAGGACATAAAAGAGATCTGTGAAGTAATCCATAATTTTGGGGGATTGGTCTATATGGATGGAGCCAATATGAATGCACAAGTAGGTCTTACGAGTCCAGATGAGATAGGTGCAGATGTATGTCATCTAAATCTACATAAGACTTTTGCCATACCTCATGGAGGGGGAGGACCAGGGATGGGCCCTATCTGTGTCAATGACAAATTAAAGGACTTCTTACCTGGCCACTTATATGGTAACAAAGGAGGTAGTAAAGCTATACACGCTGTCTCTTCAGCACCCTGGGGAAGTGCGAGTATCTTACTGATCTCATATGGTTATATCAGAATGCTAGGTAGGGAAGGTGTCACGAATGCAACAAAATATGCTATCCTGAATGCTAACTATATCAAAGAAAAACTAGCTAAAGATTATAGCATCCTATACTTGGGTAAGAATGGGCGTACGGCTCATGAGTTGATCATAGACTTGAGGATGTTTAAAAGTATAGGTATCAGTGCGGAGGATGTTGCTAAGCGATTAATAGATTACGGCTTCCATGCACCTACTTTATCATTTCCAGTAGCAGGAACTATCATGATCGAACCGACAGAGAGCGAAAGTAAAGCAGAAATAGATAGGTTTTGTGCTGCTATGCTTGGGGTCAAAAAAGAAATTGATGAAGTAGCAAAAGGAGAAGTAGATGTAGAATCAAATGTATTAACAAATGCACCACACCCACTAAGTCTGGTTACTGCAGACGAATGGAACTATGAATACTCGAGGTCAAAAGCTGCCTATCCACTAGACTATCTTCGTGATAAAGGTAAATTTTGGGCTACAGTGTCAAGAATAGATAATGCATTTGGTGATCGAAATTTAATATGCACTTGTCCTTCCATAGAATCTTATCAAGAAGATGTTATTTAGGTTATGGCGGTGTGACTACAGCGGTAGAATAAAATAAAGCCAGAATTTTCTATTTATTTAAATAGTAGATCTGATACGGGATTTGTAAGGACTGATTTTTAAAATGTAAAGCATTCGATAAAAAATGGAAATCGTAATTGATATAGGTAATAGTAATGTTGTAATAGGCATTTATACTGAAGCAAAAAGTGTTGACCTAATCAGATTAAAGACGATAAACGACCGCGAAGCAAAATTGTATTATGATCTAAGAATCAGAGAAGAACTCCTAGATCTAAATCTTGTTATAGAAAACATCCAAGGTATATATCTAAGCAGTGTTGTGCCCGACTTAACAAAAAGTATTTCAGTAGTTATTGCTTCTATCTTCGATAAAAAAGTCAATGTAGTTAATCCCATGGCTTTCAAGAAACTAAAACTATCAATTGATAATCCTTCAGAAATAGGTATTGATCTGGTGGCAAATGCGATTGCAGCAGTCACTAGATTTAGTAAAGCTTGTGTGATAGTTGATTTTGGTACAGCGCTTACTTTTACGACAGTTACTGAGTCGTTTGAAATATTAGGTGTAGCTATTGCACCAGGTCTCAAAACTTCTATGTCAGCACTCCATAACGAAACTGCTCAGCTCCCTGAGGTGCCGTTGATATTACCTAGTACGGTAATCGGCAAAAACACAACTCATGCAATACAAAGTGGTGTACTCTGGGGTTATGTTGGTCTTGTCAAAGAAATGTTATTGAGGATAAATGAAGAGACAGGGTACAAATTTCTACCCATTGCTACAGGCGGATTATCTTCTATTTTATCTCCGGTAGCTGACCTATTCCATGACATAGATATCAATCTCACGCTGGATGGAATCAGAATAATGGGAAGGAACATAGATAAGAACTGAAGATTATTTATTAAGTTGCCCATCTACACATTCTAATTATTCGTTATATTTAGGTGCTTATAAATCAGCGTACTAACTGATTTGTTTATTTTTTGGGTGTTATTTATTTTATTATCAAGTATGGAGGGTACAGCAACTTTTGCTAACAGGCACTTAGTGCCGGGTACATTACTTAGGACAGATGTTATTAAAAATACATGTGGATCTTTATTTTATTGTTCTCTGCTGCTGCTAGCCATGACGGTGATTTTCTCACCAAAGTTTATACAAACCATCACATTTTTTACCTCTATTAGTTTGGGTCTGAGTATGTTGCTCAGTCATCGGGCCTATTTTTTACTTGCTATTTATACATTCAATCTTGCGATCGTAGGAGCTATTACATGTGTGCCATTTATTACGCATAGCTATGATGTTTCCTTTATGACCTTTATCCCATTGATAGTTGGCAATAAATTTTTACTGGGTGATTCTAAGCATTTTTGGTATCTACTATTTGTAAATGTGATACTTGCATTATGCTATATTCTATTTGCAAATCACGGAGTTCATACAAATGGGTTTATAGTAGAAGGACTTGTTTTTTTTATTAATGTTTATATCTGTATAAAAATACTTTACTACGTTGATGCAGAGATAAAAACTAAAGAGGTTGAAAAAGATGACCGCCTTTCTTTTTTGCAAGGGATTGTGGATATAAATCCGCAATTGATATACGCAAAAAGCAAGGAAGGTAAATTCACTTTTGCTAATAAACTTTATGCTGAGAGTATCGGATTACCTCAACATGAAATAATAGGCAAAACAGATTTCGAAATTGGTATTCCAAAAAACAAGGCACTATCCTATATTTCTAGAGATATAGGGGTTATGGATTCAGGAGATACAAACCAGACTTATGAAGAGATATTGGATGAGGAGGGAGACACAAAATATTTTCAATCCATTCATGCACCTATCAAGGATAAAGAAGGAAATGTTACTGGAGTCCTTGGCCTGAGTATGGATAGGTCTGCTGAGAAACAAAGCGAGAAGAAATTATTTGATTCAAAGTTGTTGTATCAAACACTGTTTGATAATCTTAATGATGCGGTACTAGTCTATGATTATGAGGCAGAAAGGCTTTGCTCTTGTAACGCTTCAGCGATGAGAATGCTTCTAATTGATAAACAAACAGACATTACAAAACTCGATAGATTTAAGTTTTTCCCGAAGTTTTTTCAGGAGAATGATATACATGCAGAATTAAGAACTCACAATGAAAAAATTCTTAACTCTCAGATCATTAAGGGTAAAGCAGTTATGAAGAGAACAAATGATGATCTGTTTGAGTGCAAATTATCAGTTTATCCAAATCCAAACAAAAGAGGTCAAGGAATCATTGTAGTGAAAGATGTTTCATTAGAGGTAAAAGCTAAAAGAGATATCCTTAGAAGTAAGAACTATTTTATGCAGATCTTTGATAATAGTCCTGTGGCGATATCATTGATCAGTATTGATACTATGCAAATCTATGATATAAATACAACGCATGAAAAACTTTTTGGCTTTCCGTTGGATAAGCTTAAGACTATGGATATAAAAGAGCTCATGCCTGGTATTGACTTAGAAGAGCAGAATAGAAGTATCGAAGGGCTCAAGAATGGAACGTTAGATAAGGTTGTCTTCGAGCGTGTCCTTATCAGTAGTGATGGCGAATCATTAGACGTAAGAACATCTCAATCCATAGTAGCAAGAGAAGGGAAAGAATACCTTATGGAATTCATAGAAGATGTGTCGGAGATACAAAAGCAAGAGGCTAGATATAAGTTTTTATTTGAAAATGCATTTGATGGAATTACTGTAATTGACTACGAAAAAAAGGAACTAATTGGCTGTAATTATAAGTTTAGAGAATTTCTTGGACTAGATAGTTCGTTTGATTTGAAAACATATAAGACACTCGATTTCAGCCCATCGCTACAAGATAATGGAATGTCTTCGGAAGCAAGTTTTGTTCAGAATTACAAAAAATTACAAGAAAAGGGGTCGCATTATTTTAATTGGAAATTTCTTCTTAAAGACGGAACTACTAAATATGCTGATGTGTCTTTACTTCATGATCGTAATAGTAAACAAGAAAAATTAACCTACGCTATATATAAAGAAACTACAGGCGTAAGATTAACACAGAAAGCGCTAAAGGAAAGTGAAAAGCGATTTAGATTGATCTTTGATAATGCATTTGATGGTCTGTATTTTTTCAACTACAAGACACAAAAGGTAATACTTGCAAATGCTAGGCTTTATGAGTTATTTGAAACGAGTCCTGATCGTCTTCTTATAGATAAACCGCATCTTAAGCCTGAGGTGCAACCAGACGGTTCTAGAACATTAGAAAATATACATAAAGCATTTCAAGAAACCTTGGAGGCTGGTAAGTCTCGCTCGACCAGGATATATGTAAAAGGTGATGGCACCATCATTCATTTAGAAATTTCCACTTTTCTGCTGAGCCCTCCTGATGATGATACTATTGTATCTATATACAAGGATATCACAAATCAGAAACATGTTGAAGAGACGCAGATATTGAATGCTACTCAAAAGGAAAAGCTCGATGCTCTTGGCAGAGAACTTAGCTCTTATACATTATTTACCATTCAGAAAAATAAACTCCTGCAAGAGTTGTCTGATGATTTGAAAATAATGAGTACACTCAATGATGATGAGCGTTTGATCATGGTTGAAAAAGTACGAAGAAAAATTGCTGGAAATCTTGATGAAAAAGAAAATTGGTTGAGCTTTAAAGTTCAATTTGAGCGAGTTCATCCAGGCTTTTTTAGTAACCTTGAGAAGGAGTTTAAAGGATTAAGTACTAATGATCTTAAACATTGCGCATACATCAAGATGGGACTCAGTAACAGCGAAATAGCAGACGTACTATTTGTGGGCAAGAAAGCTGTAGAAATGTCTCACTATAGACTCAAGAAGAAGTTAGGGTTCTCAAAGGAGCTTTCGCTTAAACAAGCCTTACAAAAATTCTAGATCTTAGTTATTTTCAGATTCTTGTATTGGAGGAGGCTGTAATTTTCATTCGCGCGCTCATTGGCGCCAAATGGGGTAAAGGCATTAAGAAGAGAAATTTGATTTCGCCTTTTTAGTTGGATTAAAAGAATGTAAATCCTATTAGCTTATCAAAATGATATTTGATTTCCGAAATTGTTTTTTTAATTGCTACTTAGGTGAATTGGGTCATAGTAGATCAGATGCCACTTATTCTGTATTTTGGAAAATCTCCTTTCCATATTAGATATGTTCCTGTCATCTATTACTTTTTCTGATATGATACCACCAAACTCAGAGTAGGATCGCACGAAAGTGCCTCCCATATCATCAAATTCTTTATGCAATACCCAATTATCGATGGTCCATAATTTTCTTATAGGTTTATTATACTCATCATATGTTCTTCCTTCTAGAGGGAAGATTATATGACTCATTTGATATAAAGAGTCGGTATGGAATTGCTGATAAAACGTTTCGAATTCTTCTGATAGGAAACTAGATTCTTGTTCCTGAGATTTTGGTTTGTTCTCGGTAACTGTTTTACAAGCTAAGCTTGCAAACACTATAAGGCAAATGAAATTATATTTGAATAGCATAGACTAAGACGTAATCATTTAGGTTCTTTGTGAATAAATTATAGTTTTCTATGATCTCGTTTTTATTAACGGTTCCACGAAAGCTTGTAGTACCAGCGTGATAAATATATGGTTCGATTGACATATGACGAATAAACCCCAACTCTTTTTTGCCATATCCTTTATACATAGCTTCCTTAGCACCCCAGTTTATATGCATATGAAGTAGTTTTTTATCGTTCTGAGTGTAGATCATTTCTCTTTCACTGATAAATTTATGTGAGATACGCTCGATATTTTCATGTAATTTTTGGATATCGATTCCAACTATTTTATCGGATACTATGATTGCAGCATGATCGTGTGAGTGGCTTATACTGATATAACCTCCGAAACCTTCAATAAAGGGCTTGCCATATTTATCCTTCTTATAATTTTCTAGTCCGAAGTCTTTGAGTACCAATTTTAGAAGATAGCGAGTAGATAGCCATTCTAACTTTCTTTTAGGGCTGAATGTATTTAGCAAGGATTGGTCTTCCGACGATAGCTTAAGTGCTAACTCGAAATGGGAGATATCTTCTATTAATTGCCATACCAGAACAGTCGTGTTGTACTCATCTGATATTTTTAGTTTTAACGGCATCTCCAAAAATATAACTTATCATATTACTCCTTGGGGTTATTTGATTTTGTTACTCCATAATACTTCAGTTTCTTTGTTGTAAATCTAGCTAATGATATTGACAGACAGAAAGATCCTAGAGTGTATAGAATCGGGTGATATAGTTATCGAACCGTTCAGACGGGAGTCGCTAGGTACTAATTCTTATGATGTACATTTAGGCAGTACCTTGGCCGTTTATGAGGATTCAGTCCTTGACGCTAAAAAACATAATAAGATAAAATACATTCAAATTGAGGATGATGGGTTTGTATTGCAACCAGGCACCCTTTATCTAGGCGTAACGGAAGAATATACGGAGACACATTCTACCGTTCCATTCTTAGAGGGGAAATCAAGCATTGGAAGATTAGGAATAGATATACATGCTACTGCGGGTAAGGGGGATGTAGGTTTTTGTAATACCTGGACCTTAGAGATCTCTTGTGTACATCCCGTAAAGGTATATGCCGGGATGCCTGTTGGGCAGTTGATATACTTCAAGGTAGAAGGGGACATCACTAATTTTTATAATAAAAAAGCAAATGCTAAGTATACCGAAAGAACAACTAAGCCTGTAGAGTCTATGATGTGGAAGAATAAATTTTAAAAACTCTGATAAAGTGGAATAACTAGCAGTAATGAAAGTGTGCTAAGCCTAGTATGCTTCTTAGATGACTGATATTTGTTATATGGTATCAGTACAAGTAGATTACCTTTTGGGATAAAGTAAAAAGGGTCAACTCTTGCGAGTTGACCCTTTTTACTTTGAGTATTATTATTATTGAAAAAAGGTCTTAACCCATTTTTTCTATTTGCCTGGCAGCCCAATCTTTACCTCCAAGTCCAAACGCTATTGATAATCCTAATCCTAGTGCACCTAATACGATACCTACTATTGTGTCAAGGATTCCTTGTCCTATTCCTACTTGATCAAGAGCTAATGGTATTGTGAGGAACATAACTGCTCCATAAGCGATTTTAGAAACCAAGTCTGCTTTTGCAAAATTATTTGCTTTCAAAGCATTACCAACTAATTCGCTTAAGAACTTAGCAATCATGGTACCCACAACTAGTAAGATCATTGCAACGATTATCTTAGGTATAAATCCTACTGCATCTCTCAATAGATTTGATACAACCTCTAAGCCCAATGTGTCAAATACTGATATGTATGTTACAAACATTACTATCCAGTATACTAAAGTAGCAAACATACCAGACGCTTTAGTCTTAAGCCCTCCTTTAGCTAACATACCATTGATTCCAATTGAATCAGCAATATCATCGAAATTGATTGCTTTCAGTACTTTATTAATTACTGTTCTTAAAACTTTAGCAATTATCCATCCTATAAAAAAGATGATTAATGCTCCAATTAGCTTAGGGATAAATTCTCCCGCTGTCATGAAAGTGCTAGTTAACGCACCTTGAATTGATTCTATAACATTCATGTTTTGTATTTAAATTTTTAAATTTTAGGAAATCGTATTTGTATTTTCTTGTGTTTGTACTTTTCTGACCACTTCAATGAGATAAAGTCACTCTGTTTAAATTATTACTTTAACAATTTAATAACATCGAGCCTAAATCTAGCAGTATTTTCCGTATTGCAATGTGTTTCTTACCCTATATTTGTTAACCACAAGCTTTTGGCTTCTCTTCACTAATATATAAAATGATGCTTGAGCCCATTGTAATTCTCTTTCCTTCTCCTGACGACGGCTCCTGTTTGTAGATATATGCGCCACTTTCGTTTTCTATATCAGTAAGCGGTATGATCTGCCCTACCGATAATTTAGAAAAATCGAGCAGCAGCGTAGCTTCTTCTAAAGTCTGGCAGACGAGATTTGGTACTGCTAACTCGCCATCATCATTTTTACTCAGTACGAATGATATTTTATCCCCCTTTTCTATCTCTATTCCTTTCTTGTCTGTGATTTCCTTACCCTTATACCAAACTTCCAAAATATGGTTGGGAGCTCCTCTATCGTATTTAGTGGATTTTATATCGGTCTTGAACTCTTGATTTTCTAGTCTAGACTTTATCATATGAAAATCTTGACCATATAAATTCGCCGTGAGATGATCACTAAGGACTAGGTCTGCCTTATGCTTGGTGACCATGACATATATCTTACGATTCTCTTTTACTATAGACCCTCCTTTAGGATTTTGATTCCTTATTAATCCTCCTTTTTGACCTACTATGTGTATAGAATCATTGACAATGATCTCGAAGGTCTTATCTGAAGCATCCTCGGAGGCTTCCTCTATCTGCTGACCTATGTAATTTGGCAATTCTAATTTCTGCCCATGATTGGTATATGACTTCAACCATTGCATGATCAAGAACAGCACCAAAACGAAGAATAGGGCTATTAATACAAGATGAACGAAAAATCTTTGCTTTGTCAAAGCGTAATACCTTTTAATGTGAGTGTGAATTTAATGCATTTCTTCATTTTCAAATATTATAAAGTATTTTAATGTGGGTCTTTGCCGGAATAATTCGGGTTATTAACCTTATTATCAACTAAACCTTATTGCACAATAGTATAATATCAATTGAAGTCGATCAATAAAGAAATATTTGGATTAGCCATTCCTAATATTATCAGCAATATCTCTATACCCTTATTATCCACGGTGGATACGATTCTTATGGGTTATTTATCACCTAGGCATATCGGTGCGGTAGGTATAGGGTCCATGGTATTTAACTTTATCTATTGGAATTTTGGGTTCTTGCGTATGGGTACTACTGGATTGACCGCCCAAGCCTTCGGATCAGGAGAAAAAGAACAGATCGTCAACACCTTGATACGTTCTTCCTTGCTAGCCGTAGTGATAGCCATATTTATCATGATATTTCATAAGCCATTGGGAGCTATGAGTGCTTATTTGCTCAATGTATCTGACGAACAAAATGGTATGGTCATTACTTATTTTACTATTAGAATTTGTGCAGCACCCGCTACCATGATGATCTATGGGTTTAAGGGCTGGTTCTTTGGTATGCAAAATGCGGTATTCCCATTGATCATGACGGTAGGAGTTAATTTGTTGAATATAGCGGTGAGTGCTTATTTGGTGATCTACCTGTCATGGGATATCGCTGGTGTTGCATGGGGTACGGTGGTAGCTCAGTATTTTGGATTATTACTGGCTATATGTTTGTACCTTTTCAGATACAGCGATTTTAATAATTATATCAAGTGGCATAAAGTTCTGCAGATAGATAAGGTGAAGGAATTTTTCATACTCAATAGAGATCTCTTCTTGCGGACGGTATGTCTGACTTTTGCTTTTGGATTTTTCTACAGTCAATCTTCCAAGGGGGGCGAGCTCATACTTGCAGCTAATATTATTTTACAACAATTTATCAATTGGATGTCATACGGAATCGATGGATTCGCGCATGCTTCTGAGAGTCTAGTAGGAAAATATATTGGAGCTAAGAATGATGGAAAGGTCAAGGAAGCCATAAAATTTTCATTCGTATGGGGAGGAGTCCTCGCCTTGTTGTATGCGCTTGTTTATTCCTTATTCGGTGGCTATATTATTACATTATTTAGTACAGATTCGGAGGTTATTTCATTCACCGGTGAATTCATTTTTTGGCTAGCTATATTTCCACTTGTCGCTTTTCTTAGCTATATCTGGGATGGTATCTATATAGGCCTCGGAGCTTCGAGGCATATGCGTAATTCCATGTTCATCGCTATGGGAGTCTATATGTTGAGCTTTTATATTTTGAAAGATGATCTTGGCGCTCATGCCCTTTGGCTTGCACTACTGATCTTTCTCTTGGCCCGAGCCATAATACAACAATTTTATTATGCTAAGCATGGTTTGGAATTGAGCTATACCAATTGTGCTTGAAGATGCCGCATTTGATTTTGAATCTAATTTTTCAATATCAAGGCGAAAAACGCAGAAATAGCCTTAGCTATGTCGAGTATTTTTAACGTAGAGATTGGCAAATTATATTGAAATATTGGCGGCATTCTTAAGTTCAAATAGTATTAGATAGCTTCTGTAGCAGGATACTTTATTAGAAAAATAGATAGGGATCTTAAAATATTTAGAAAGTAGCCTTGACCTGAGCTCTTCCAGTATGTATGGTCCTAGATGCCCCAGTCCTACGACCATCATAGCTAATGATCAGATCTATATTATTAGCCATACGCCTGGTTAATCCAAGATTCCACAGATAATTCTTACCTGCTCGTAACCCATCAAGCATAGCAAGCTCAAGATTAGGATTTGCTTGTCCATCGTACTTTACAGCTATAAATCCTAGGCCCGTAGTAAGGTTAGTTTTGTTAGCCTGACGCCAGGTTAGCTCACCTGAGAACTCGTTGCTCATTGCCTTGTCATTTGTTTTACTTTTTTTATTCTGAAAAATATAATTTAGAATAAGCCTAATATTTTTTCTAGGTCTAAAATTTATTTCTGGATTCAAATTGTAATAATCAAAAACGTAGCTGTTGTCCAAGAATAGATCATAGGTCTGAGATCTGCTACCTTCTGTTACGTTGAGTATAACATCCGTAGCTCGATTTAGACCCCAGCGGATCCTGGTGAAATTCTCAGTTAATTTACTTTGTTCTGCTCCAGAGACCTGAGTGAAGCGAGTGGTGTTTTTTCGATTACCTACCTGAATATCAAATACCGGATTACCACGATTAAAGAACAAAGTATTGTTGATTGCAGAATTGTAAGTGATCAAGCTCGAATCTTGCAAGCTCAGATTAAAAGGGCTAAAGCTACTACCACCTCCAGATTCCTCAGTTTTTTTATTGATGCGTACATTCAATAGTGCACTTACTTTTGAGATGAGCTTCTTCGTTTTACTTTTGCTAAGGCTTTCTGGATTGAATAGATTCCTGCCTTCTAGTCTTAGGTTTTGGTTAAGACTATTGTCATTAGTCTTCACGAATTCATTATTGTATATCGCTATCTTGATATAGTCAGCAGTGTCTTGGACAGGAGAGATCTGGAATTCGAAAGTCTCTTGGACACCATCCCCATCATCGAGCCATATGTATTGTCCAGTCCCTTTCTGTACCATGAGATATTCGTACTCCGCTTTAGCTTGTTGACCTGACCCCACTTGATAACTTGTGTTAGACCTGATAGCTTTATTGAGCCCACTGAAGTCATAGTCTATCCTTCCTAGATAAGTTCGCTTAGGAGTGATATTGGTAGGTTGGGTATCTGATACTGATAAGTCTCTCATGATGAGGTCTCCCACTAAGCGAGAATTATCGCCGTGTTGCCACTTTCCGGATACTTGAAATTCTTTAGCGAGCGTACTCTGCAGAAAACGTTCTCCATCAGGGATGTGATCTCTCCGTTGATTATAACCTATCCTAAAGTTGAATTTTTCATGCTTCGGAGATTGCAGATAAGTTTTGATATAATCATACTTAAAGCTCGCTAGATTTAGATTAGTGTCTCCAATAAAAGTCCGCTTGTTTTCTTCCAGTTCATAGTGCATACCAACGGTCCAATTTTTTAATTTGGCAAATTGTTTAGAGATCTTTATGATAGGTCTCTTGAATGTTGTTTGCTCTGTTAAACTTTCCGTGCTTAAGAAATTACCTATCCCTTCAATATTCCACCCACCTTTTTTTAAGCCTACTTCAAATAGGTTTTTACTTCCCTGAAATAGCTCCTGACGATTAAAATTTTGAAAACTATAACGCCCATATATTTTATCATCATTATTGACACCTACAGAGAATTTACTTATTCGTTCGACTCGACGGTCGTCGGCACTATCTATATTCCAGTCTCTTACAAACTCTGCATTCCGATAAGGATTGAGCGAATTAAAATCCTTATTGACGATCTCCAGCCCTCCTGATGTCTCCAGCGTTATTTTTTTCTCTTTCTTACCCAAGTATGATTCATGATCAAAACCAAGGGTCCCAGCTATCCCACTATTGTCATTATTACCATTAGTAGAAAATCTATTCAGATCAAAATCACTGAATGCTAACTCGCTACTGATAGACGATTTCTCAGCTAGTAGATACGATCCTCCTAGTGTGATGAGTTGTCTTTTTTCTGGAGCTATCAGTCTGATGACAGGTTCGTATTGACCATTGTTTTGACCTACCCATTTATATGCGCGACCGTTAGCGGCTGCTTGACTATCGATACGGTAACTTCCATTTCCGACGCCTACTTCTGAGAAGCTGGCAGTATATCGAGCTAGCGAGGCGTCTGGCGTATACACGAGTATAGAATCTCTAATGCTCGCCTCCCATACTTGTCTATACAGGATGGGCTCAAACTCCAGCTCCTCGGCGCTAAAATCTCTGATGCCAGACCTAAAGGAATTATCAAAGTCATCGCCTACCTCAGTTAGTATGGCGAGATCTAAAGAATCGAGATCGATATCTCCAGTCGCAGTCTTGCTATCTTGCTCGCTGTATAGGTTGAAGCTTAGTCTTACTTTATCACTAGTTAGGTCAACACCAGTTCCATATTGAGTCCTCAGATAGTTTTGATCTGCATATTCAAACTCTATAATTATCCTAGAGTCTTTAGTGATCAGTATGCGGGGAGTAAAATTGATCTCCGCTCTGTCATAAGAGATGACATAGTCATGATCAAATCCTCTTGTGAGCAATCTACCATCCAAATAGACTTTCTCAGTCCCAGACAATACCTTGACCAGTCGCTCCCCTTCGGTGCCCACTAGTCTATACGGTCCTTGATTACCTTCTTGAGTCCCTATGAGGTTTCTGCTGAATTTACCTCTTGCTACTGCATAATTGCCTCTAGAGCTGACTGTATATTTTTCTGTGATCTCCTCTTTATTAGCTACACTAAGACCTTTGAGCTTTTTGAAATAATTCATGAAGTAGCTATTTGGGCGTCCGGATTGATAATCTCCAGCTACTATCGAAGTATTATTCTTATTTATCCTCATGTAGACCTGATCAAACTCTTGCAAGAGCTGCGTATTGCCTTCTGCTTGTATTGGTAGGTTATCGTCAGAGATGGCTGCCTCTATGGTCATGTTATCTCCGAGGTCTCCGGACATTTGAAGACTAAAATTTGAGTTTAATACAAGACTTTGGCTATTACCGACAGAAAACCCTCGAGTAAAACTGCCATCATAGTTCAAATCTTCTGATGAGAAAAGCTTTGACCGAGCCCCTGCTTTAGCATATGGTTCGTGATCATATCCGATATAGACTATTCGGTCTATTACACTTTCCATCATAGACGAATCTAGGTGCTGATACTTAGATTCTATATTAAAATCAAAAGTTCTATAACTTATATAAACCTTTTTGTTATTTAACTCGTTGATTATGTGTTCTTTAAATATTAAAGTATTATTTTGTATGTAATAATTCTCAATTGAGAGTTGTTGACCATCTACATTAATATTTTCACTACCTGGGACGATTGATAAGGAGTCTAGATGATAAGAAGAGTCCTGAAGAATAGTGATTTCCTTGATTTGTTGATTACCAAGACTTTTGTTTTGAGCAGATATGCTCAAATTAAAGGCAGGAATCAATAACCCCACAAGAAGCCATATTTTGCTTAATTTGTTCACTTTGTAGGATATAAAGACGAGTATGCGCTCTGCTTTATTGAATAATTTACCCGAAGGTGAATTTTAACAAATAAAACAGAAAATAAATAAATATACTTTTGCACATGTTATGACTTAAAAGTAGAGATAACACATTAATAATCAATGCAATATATAAATAAGTGGTTTTAGAGAGTATGAGTCGTAATATTGTGATTTTACGAGGTTTACATTTTATGTTTTTTTTTAATATAAAAATGATCGCTAGTAGTTAGGCAAAATAAGTTGGTACGATTTTTACTACATATTAATTGATTTAGCAATATATCAATTTTTAGAACCTTAATTGCCTTACTCATTTAGTTTTCAGCTCGAATCAAAATACATATATTTGATTTTGAATATAAAGTAAGTAGGTAGATTTAAACATTTTAGAGGACCCATGAATGATGTCAAAGTGAGTATGGTCAGGTTTTTCAGCTTGCTGTTTTCGTTAATATTTGCTGTTTCCCTGAGTGGACAGGATATTAGATCTTATGATGGGTCTAATAATAATTTGTCTAATCCTAATTGGGGGCAATCAGGACAACAGCTGAAAAGAATAACAACAGTAGCATATAGTGATTTTGTATCGTCGCCAGGCGGTAACAGTAGGATGAATCCTAGAGCAATCTCCAATGCAATGTTTTCTCAGAGTGAATCTATAGAAGATGCACTTAATCTCAGCGACTTTACGTGGGTATTCGGTCAGTTTATTGACCATGATATATCGTTTACTCAATCAGATAGTAGAGAAGGAGCGTTTGTCACTGTTCCAGAGGGAGATAAACACTTTACTCCTGGAGCTCCCATATTTATGTTTAGGTCAGAAGCCATGCATGGGACGGGGTCATCTAGAGATAATCCAAGACAGCATCCTAATAACGTTTCGACTTTCATAGATGCATCAGGAGTTTACGGCTCTAACAAACAAAGAGCAGATTACCTAAGAACAAATGTAGATGGCAAATTAAAAGTATCAAAAGGAAATTTACTTCCTTGGAATACTACTACAGGAGAATTCAACGACCCTGCGCTGTCTAACACCATAGGATCAGGAGCATACGGGATGGATGATGACACAGATAGTGGTTCTAAGCTATTCGTAGCTGGAGACCGACGAGCAAACGAAAATCCTTTGTTAGCTAGTTTCCATACCATATTCGTAAGAGAGCATAACAGGATATGTAATGAACTCATAGAAGAAGATCCGACCTTATCGGATGAAGAATTATATCAGAAAGCAAGAAAATATGTAGGAGGTATTCTACAGAATATAGTCTACAATGAATGGCTACCAACACAAGGCGTTACATTACCAAAGTATACTGGGTACAATCCTGATTGGGAACCTACGATCTTTAATGTCTTTTCTGCTGCTGCCTTCCGTTTAGGTCATACGCTGATCAATACTAATATCGTGCGAATGGATAACGAGGGTGACGAGATACCAAGGGGTAATACTTCTCTAAAAGAAGCTTTCTTTAGACCTACGGAATTAAATCTTTCTGGAGGCATAGACTCTTACCTTATCGGTATGGCTACACAAGTACAGCAAGAGTTTGATTGTAAGATGGTAGATGATGTTAGGAATTTCTTATTTGGAGCACCAAATGAAGGCGGGCTTGACCTTGCAGCGATTAATATCAATAGAGGTAGAGAAAGAGGATTACCAGACTATAATACGGTGAGAGAGGATTTTGGCCTTCCAAGAGTGAATAGCTTTATGGATATCACAAGGAGTGATGAAGAAGCAAATATATTAGCACAAGTATATGGTGGAGATGTAGACAATATAGATCCATGGGTAGGAATGTTAGCTGAGTATCACATGCCTGGTGCATTGTTCGGTGAGTTGGTCATGACGATCATAGAAAGACAGTTCCAACTATTGAGAGATGGCGATAGGTTTTACTTTGAAAATGACCCAGCCCTTTCACATGATGAAAAAGAGATGATTCGTAATACCACTTTTAGAGAGGTCATTATGAAAAATACAGATATCAAGTTGATGCAGGAGAACGTTTTCGAAGCAATGCCACACGGTCTTATACCTAATGGACCTGAGCTAGAAGATAATGACCTATCATCTGTCGTATATCCTAATCCTACGAATAATGTGTTTACGGTTAAGTTCTATTTAGAAGAAGAACGAGAGACTTCTTTCAGAATATATGCGCCTAATGGTAGTTTGGTCGAAAGTCAAACAAGAGTATATCCCGCTGGACCTAATTTCATCGAATACGACCTAAAGGAAGGGCTTGCAAAGGGATTATATCACATCCTTATTGAGTCAGGCTTTGAGTACACAGTACACAAATTAGTAAAGGAATAATTTTAATCAAGTAGGGATTCATTATTTCGCTAGTCAATAGAAAAAGGTAACTTTTTTTATGGTAAACTGGTAAACTGGTAAACTTGTCTATTGTTTCCACCTCCGATGCGACCATAACCACAGCTGAGGAGCTCTCAGAATATTGGTTTCTAATAATTCAGCATACTTCTTGGTTATTACTCCATTTTCGGTCTTACTAGAGTCGCTTGAGATTTCTATCAGCTCAGTTTCGTATGTGCCGTCATCGACCTTTCTTATATCAGCGTAGATGACAGGCAGGTCATACTTGCGGGCTATTTTTTCGACGGAGGTATCAAAATAGGTAGATCGACCTAGAAAATTTATTGCTAGCCTTGGATCTGCGGGAGGGTATTGATCAGCAATGAAAATATATACATTGGTCTCTTCTTGATGTGAGATGAGATATTTCAACAGTTGTTTCTGAGGTAGTAATTTGACACGGTACTGAGAGCGTTTGCTGAGCACATAATTATTAAATGAGCTATCTGACAATGGTTTATAGACACCCACACAGTTATGATCAAGATAGTGGGATACCACCGCTTGGCCCCATTCCCAATTCCCTACGTGACCGAGGACTAGGATAATAGATCGACCTTGATCATAATACTGATTAGCAATAGCCGGGTTTTTAAATACAAACCGCTCCGCTAATACTGATTGAGGCAATGAAAAACCCTTGAAACTCTCTACGATAACACGACTCAGATGGTGATGATATGCCTTGCTGAGCGTATTTATTTCTCCTTTATCACACTGAGGAAATGACATTTTAAGATTCTCCTCGATTATTGCTGGCCGATAGAATCGGAGTAAAGTATTGAGTACAGCAGCCGGATAGTGGAGCTTATCTATAGCACAAGACCTAAGGAGAAAACTAATCAGCTTTACTAATAGTGTGGACAAATGATTCTACCTAATTATGGTTATTAATGACATTAGTATTCCAGATATATTTTATAACTTATACCATTTAAGCCTAAAGGTATCGTAAGAGATTTCAAAAAGAAATTTTTAAGACCAAGGCGAAAAACGCAGGCATAGCCTGAGCTATAGCGATTATTTTCAACGTAGAGATTGATAATTCATATTGAATATAAAAATGCATTCTCAAGCTCAATTGGTATTAAGCATGTTAATGAACTAATGTAATGATAAAAAGACGAGATTTTATAAAAACATCAGCGGCACTCGGTGTACCTACCGCAGCTATACTTTCTGCCTGCAATGCAACAGAAAAAAAAGTAACGACAGCTAAGGCTTCGATGGCTCAGACAAATAAGACACCATTGGTAATTTCTACATGGAATAATCAAGCAGCTAACCAAGCAGCATTTGACGTGATCAATAAGAATGGTAAGGCTGTAGATGCCGTAGAGGCAGGCGTACAGATACCAGAGAGTGATCCTAAGGACCAGTCTGTAGGGTACGGAGGGCACCCAGACAGAGAAGGCAATATCACCCTAGATGCCTGTATCATGGATAGTCAAGGTAACTATGGCTCTGTGACCTATCTACAGCATATAAAACACCCTATCTCTGTAGCTCGCAAGGTGATGGATGAGACACCGCATGTCATGCTATCGGGTGATGGTGCGCTACAGTTTGCCCTGTCTCAAGGATTCAAGAAAGAGAATCTAATGACAGATAAGACTCAAGCCGATTACAAAGAATGGCTCAAGACCTCAGAATATAAGCCTAAGGTCAATATCGAGCTACACGATACCATCGGGATGATAGCGATAGACGGTACTGGGGATATTAGTGGGGCGTGTACGACGAGTGGATTGGCCTATAAGATGCCTGGTCGGGTAGGAGATAGTCCGATCATCGGCGCAGGATTATTTGTTGACAATGAAATTGGGGCGGCTACAGCGACCGGAATGGGAGAGGCAGTGCTACGAAGTGTAGGGTCTTTTTTGATCGTAGAGTTGATGCGAAATGGTCTGTCTCCAGCCGACGCATGTAAGGAAGCTGTAATGCGTATCATACAGAAACAGAGTTACAAAGACCTCCAAGTAGGATATTTAGCGATAAATAAGCAAGGTGACTATGGAGCCTTCGCCATCCAACCTGGATTTGTTTTTGCACTGACTACTGATGAAGAGACAAAAGTCATAGATGCCATATCATACCTCTGACCTCAATTTATAAAAGTCTTTTTGGCATCTATTTTGCTTTAGGAAGGAAGAATAGATTAATCTATTTAGAATTTTACATTGCTTAATAGCTAAACATTACATGATTAATGGAAATTACTAGACTAGTAATTGCAGACGTTGAGAGATTGTTTACGGAAGGTATCACCTGCATAATCAATCGCCATCCAGAGCTCAACATAAGTATAGCAGGCCTCGCAAGAAGTGCGGCGGACCTTTTTGAATTAGTAGAAAATCAAAGTGTTGACTTAGTATTCATGGAGTTGAATCTTCCTGATGAAAATGGATTAAGCGTCATACCTCGTTTAAGAAAACAGTTTCCAGATTTAAAGATTTGTGTCATGTCATCGTACACGGATTTCAAATTTGTCAAGGAAGCATTACAAAACGGAGCAGACGGATATTATTCCAAATTAAATAGTTCGGACGAACTAAGTCAGTGTGTGTTAGATATCCTTGAGGGAAAAACATTTATCTCAAAAGGACTGCACATCACACCACCGCCAAGAAGACTCCAAAACGGAGACAAGGGCGGTCACAAAATAGAAGATAGATTTTTGATCAGACAGAAATTGACCAAGAGAGAACACGAAGTGCTCGGTCTGATAGCGAAAGCAATGAACAATAAAGAAATAGCAGGTGAGCTATATATCAGCGACCAAACAGTTGGCGTACACAGAAAAAACATAATGAGAAAACTAGGCGTGAGGAATACAGTAAACCTCATCAAGTTTGCGCTCGATCACCAGCTAGTATAAAATATAATACTAAGAATAATTAACTAAGCCTTACCCCCCATTTAGGCTCTCTTATTACAAATTTCCAATCGGTTCCCTTTCAGAGTAGTATCTCTAGTAACATAGACTGTTACTAAAAACTATGAATTTGAAATTATCATTAAAACCGAATAGTCTCATGAGAGTCGAGAATTTTACAAAACGTGCCAGTAAGTATTTTAGCAGTGTTGGATTAGTTGTGCTGTTGTTAGCGCTCTTTCCTAATATTGGATTTAGTCAATTTCCATGTAATGACTGTGGAACTTTTGCCTACGTTAATATAGGTAGTTGTGCAACGCCGCTAGTAGACCAAGTTACTACACCAGATTTCAATACTTGCGGACCATATACAGTGCCAGCTGATGCTACTGCTGCTATGAACAATCTAACTATTGATCTTAGTGGCCAAGTTTGCTTTGATGCAAATGGCAATCCAGTAACACCCGCTAATCCTCAAGGAGGCGAGTTAATCGAATGGACAACTTTTCAAGTGCCAGCTAACTCTGGTACATTCGGTATTAGAGTAGAAAACTCAGAAAATGTTTCTTGGGCTATTTATCATTCGCCTAACATGGTTTGCGCTCCTGGAGACCTAAGCTTTGTACAGTGTGGTGTTAATTCGGCTGCCACTGATACAGTGAATGTTATGGCTGCCGGTGATCTATCCATGATAGGATACTATCACTTAGGTGTATGGGATGCTGCTAGTGGTGCAAATGCTGATGATATGGGCCTTACAGATAAACCTGATGTCAAACTATTTAATAACTGCGGGGCAGATCTTAATTGTAATGTTTCGATCAGTGACCCAGTGATCAAAGACAATTTTGATAATACATACTTTATGTGTGTTACTGTCTCAGGTTTTAATGCGGCATACACTATACAAGACCCCGCAGCGATGGATACGCTACCTAGTTACGGTTCTGGTATGGCACCATCTTATCCAGATACGATTTGTTTTGGAACAGGTACGGATCCTGCTCCAATGTCGACCGAGCTTTGTTTATTATACAATGATGATGTTGATTTTAGTGGTGCGCAAGTACTTGCAGTAGTGGCACCAGGATGTAATACGCCTAATGATATAGAAGGTTGTTTTGCACCAGTAGTAGCTCCAGCAGCAGTTAATTTTACCCTTGATTGTACAGCTACTTGTTTTGATGATATGGTAGGCTTCATGAGTTTAGATATGATTCCTGAGCCTCAAGACTCAATGGACTTATCTGACTGTAATGCTTTAACTGTGACCTCAGGAACTACTATTACAGTTACATCAAGTGATATTGTTACTCCTACAGCAGGAGGATTCTTAGTGACAAGATTATACTGTGTGACAGATGGAGGCACACTACCAGGAACATCAGATGACGAAACAGAATGTTGTACTCAGGAATTTACAGTTGAAGCTGACCCAGGGGATTGCCCGTTAAGTTGTAATGACTTGATACAGATTTCTCTAGACCAAAACTGTGAAGCGAGGATAACTCCAGATATGATGCTAGAGGGTAACAGCACGGATGCAACATGTAACTATTTCCTAAAGCTAGAAGATGAGAATGGTGTTGAAATAGGAAATCCACTAAGCTGTGAGTATGTAGGACAAAGAATAAAAGTGTCAGTATTCTCAGGAATAAATTCTTGCTGGGGAGAGATACTGTTAGAAGATAAAATAAAGCCAACTGTAGATGACTGTAATGCAGTCGAGATGGTAGGTTGTAATGCAACTGAGGAATTTTTTGATCCAGTGAGAGCTGTTGGAGCTGATGATAATTGTGGACTTCCATTAGAACTGATAGTAATCAGTAATCAGCTAAAAGATGAAGGATGTGGTGATTTTGTGGCTTCGCGTACGATAACTTATTTCCTAAGAGATAAGAAAGGAAACCTATCTGATCAGTGTACATATACTGTAAATTTTGAAGCAACTCCCCTTGACTGTGGTGACCTTACCGATAATGTAGGAGTAGTGCCTCCTCCAAACTGGAACAATGCAATAGCAGACGGCGAAATGCCAGAGCTGAGGTGTATAGATTCTGATGGAGACGGTAATTTAGACTATGATTCTGATGGAGATGGCGTAGTAGATGTGAGCTTCACAGGTTCTCCGACTATAGATGGTAATCCTATATTCCCAACTTCGGAAGGACAATGTAAGATTCAAGCAACCTTTACAGATACTAAGTTACAGGTAGGGTCATGTGATAAGAACTTTAAGTTATTAAGACAATGGACAGTACTTGACTGGTGTAACAGTAATGAAGTATGTCAGTTCTACCAGATCATAAAAGTTGTGGATGATAGCCCACCGATTACAGCTTCTTTAATAGTTGATTGTTTTGAAGTACCTATTGATAATGCATTTAGATGTTCTACTGATTTTGACGTGCCTGCACCGACTGTAATATTTGAGTGTAATGATTATACGTGGACAGTGAGTTACTTACCATCTACACTAGTTCCTACTTTTGATGCTGATCCGTATGATGTATCAGTTTGTTTACAACCTGAAGATTTTGAGACAGAAGGTTTATTTATAGAGACAGGTATAGTAAGATCGTCAGGAGATGATACGCCAATAACTATTACAGGATTACCTATAGGACAGACCTGGATAAGATATATCGTAACTGATGAATGTGGTAACTCTTCCATGGGTGCATCTGAGATCAGGGTAACAGAAAACATACCACCTACACCAGTGTGTGATGAACATACTACGGTTACATTGACTAGTCAGAACCAAGCTAGAGTTTGGTCCAAGACCTTTGATGATGGTAGTTATGATCTATGTGGTTATGATATTACATATGATGTAAAAAGAATGGACGAACCAGATTCAGCATTCAAAGAGTTTATAGATTTTGATTGTGATGATATAGGAGATGGTAACATGATCATCTTGAGAGTGACCGATAGAGGAGGCTTCAGTAATATCTGTATGGTAGAAGCAGCAGTGTGGGGAAGGTCTAACCTAGCATGGAGCACCTTACCTGATGATGCGCTTAATCTAGTATGTGGTGCTGATACAAGTGTAACTGCACTAGGTATGCCTACTGCGATGGATGATTGTGGAGACCCTATCATTACCTTTGCAGATGGCGGTAGCTTAAATAATTGTGGCTATGGTACTTTGACTAGAACATTCACAGCAGTATCTGCAGATGGCAAGAAGACATTGACACATACACAAAACATAGAGATCGTATCACCGATAACTAATATTGTATGGCCTACAGAATTCGTAGATCACAATGGTTGCGGATCTGATGATGACTTGAGTCCTGATATTCCTAAGTTTGGAAGACCTAGCTATGATGATAGTGATTGTTCTATGATCGCAGTGACGCACAAAGATCAGAACTTCAACTTTACAGAAGGAGCTTGCTTGAAAGTAGTAAGGACTTGGACAGTGATCGACTGGTGTAACTTCAATGCTAACTCTAATAACAGAGAGACTTTCGTACAAGTGATCAAGGTATTTAATGATGTAGCTCCGGCTGCGAATGCATGTGCAGAGATAGTAGATCAAGTATTGATAGGAGATTGCGAAGTAGGCGTGACTATTAATACATTGTTTACAGATGATTGTAATTCATTGGATGAGATGATAGTTACATATGCGGTAGATGGCGGTACGAGATCATTAGGTACTTCGTATGAGGGAACCCTAGGGTATGGTGCACATAGCATAGTATGGACTGCAGAAGATAGATGTGATAATACTTCTACTTGTACTTTTGAATTCACACTGGAAGAAGATAAGCAACCTACGCCATACTGTGTAGGAGGAATTACTACAGTGGTCATGGATAATGGACGAGTAGCTATATGGGCTGTAGATTTTGATAGAAATAGTTTTGATAACTGTCCTGATAATAAGTTGGACTTTACGATGAGACCGAGAGGGTCTAGTGAGGCACCGACAGCAAGTTATGAGTTTGGATGTATTGATCTTGGTATTAATGAAGTAGAGATACATGTAACTGACCCATTCGGCAATACTGATTTCTGTATTACGACTATCAAAGTACAATCCAATGGAGATGCTTGTGATGATGTACAGAATGGTGGAGCGTTGATCTCAGGGAAAGTAACTACAGAATATAACGAAGCAGTAGTAGATGCGATGATCATGTTAGAGAACATGAGTCCTAGTACACAGACGATGATCGCGACTAATAACAACGGAACATACAGTTTCAGTGATGTCCCGACAAATTCGGATTATGAGCTTTCAGCAGATAAAACAGATGATTATATCAATGGAGTATCTACACTAGATATCGTATACATCCAGAGACATATACTAGGATTAGGATTATTGGATAGCCCGTACAAGGTCATAGCTGCAGATGCTAATAATAGTCAGTCACTGTCTGGTGGAGACTTAGTGATACTCAGAAAACTGATATTAGGGATTATCGATGAATTGCCACAGTCAGAGTCATGGAGATTCGTAGATGCAGGCCAAGCATTCAATGATCAGTACAGTCCATGGCCATTTATGGATAAGTTAGGAGTTAATGGATTCCAGTCAGATGAATTGAACAATGACTTCGTAGCACTTAAGGTAGGAGATGTAACAGGTGATGCAGAGCCAAACGAGGCAAGAAGCGCTGAAGTGAGAAATAATAACAAACTCGACTTATATGCTGTAAACCAGGTATTTACAAAAGGAGAGTTAATTACTATCCCTATAAAACTTGCTAATGCTACAGATTTGTTAGGTCTACAAAGTACGATCTCATTTGACCAAGAACTATTAACATTCGAAGGTTTTGATTCTGATAAATTAGATATATCTAAAAATAATTTTGGACTACACTTAACCGATAGAGGGATAGTTACTATGAGTTGGAATGGAAATGAGGAAGTAAGCTTAAGTGAGAACGATAAAGTGCTAGAATTAACATTCAAAGCCAAGAGAAATGGACAATTGAGTAGCAACGTAAGTCTGACTTCATTATTAACGAAGAGTGAGGCATATACTGCTGATTATGAGATACTTGACGTTTCATTAGCGCTAGTAGAAAGTGACGGATCACTTGCAGAAGGCTTACAATTATTCCAGAATAAGCCAAACCCGTTCGATGATACATCGATCATTGGATTCAATATCCCTAAAGCAGGGTCTGTATCCTTAAGTGTATTTGATATTACGGGTAAGAAAGTAGTGACGATTGATGATAACTTCACAAAAGGTTACCACGAAATATCAGTAAACAGATCATACCTAAATGGATCAGGTTTATACTACTACCAGATAGAATTAGAAGGAGAAAGAGCTATGAAAAAGATGCTTTTGATCGAATAGATATATAAGATTACCGCTTTAAAAACCAGCCTTTGTCATGTTATATCATGGCAAGGGCTATTTTTTTGTCTTTTGTAATCTAAAAGTCGTTTCAGAACACCTTCTATTTTCATTTACATGATAAAATCGTATAATTTGCAAAGTATTGACATAGTAGCATTTACGAGCCATTTTGTTATTTTTGCGCCAATGTCGATGTAAGAATTTTACATCCCAAAACATATCTTTTATGTATAGAATCTATTTCTGCTTAGTTGCACTATTCTTTTTGGGTGCCACTTCTATGAATGCCCAATTAAAAATTGATTTTTCTGGCGGAACAGCAGCAGCTGGAGGTACCATTGATGTAGATGTACTGGTTAGTGATTTTACAGAATTACAGTCGGTGCAATTTTCGATCAACTGGGATCCTAATGTGTTTACATATAATTCAATAATTAATGTAACAGACCAGTTGGTAACGTTTTCTCAAGGTAATGTGGGTAAGCCACCAAATTCAGCAGCCATCGATGAGGGGCAGTTAACTGTTTCTTGGGTTGATGAAATTAATGTGGCCGAACATTCTCTGGATGATGGGACCAGACTATTTACAATAAGACTTAATGCTGTAGGCAATCCTTGCTCTAAAGCAACCGTGGTCGTATCTGATGAGCCAAGGAAAACAGAGATATCAATTTTCAATGAAGCTACTAATAGCAATGAAGAAATTGGATTAGAATTTACTGGAGGTGCAATAGATGTAGCAGGAACCGATTGTGATAGTGGTGGCGGAAATGATTGCACGGATACTTGCGAAGATTCATCTGCGGTGTCCTTAATAGCCTCCTGCGAAACTGGAGAGAGTGATGATAATATATGCGTGGTAGTCACAGGTCGTAATGTTAGTGATGTGGGTAGTATAACCACTGGCGTATCATGGGACCCTAGTGTGCTTAGATATACAGGGACGACGATAAGAGCACTCCCAACAGCACTTAATGAAAATGACACAGATCAAGGAAGATTAAGAGTAGTTTGGTCCATAGGTGCTGATGGAGTAGCACTTAATGTTGATGATAATACTGCATTGTTTGAGCTATGTTTTGATGTGATAGGTAGTAAAGGACAGACCAGCGATATAACGTTTGTTGATTTTCCGGATGCAATTCCTGCACTTACTAGAGAGATATCAGATTTTAATGGTACAGGTCTAGCATCTTGCTACAGCGCAGGTATCATAGAAGTGACAGACGGAGATGGTGGCGGAGGCCCGATGGGCTGCAGAGATCTATGCGAAGGATCAACTGATTTCACCTTGATCGCATCATGTGAATCGGGTAAAGCAGGGGAAACCACTTGTGTGACTTTCACTGGAAGGAATTTTACAGATATATCAGGATTCCAAGCCGGAATAAGATGGAATAACTCAGTTTTGAATTTTAAAGAGATAGTACCAAAGGCCTTAAGCGATGTTGGCGTGAATACAGCAGAGGCGGCTAATGGAAGGACACAACTTACTTGGTCTGCCGGACTTTCTTTGGTCCAGCTGACCTTAGACGATAATACGGAGCTTTTCGACATCTGCTTTGATGCAGTAGGCTCGGGAGGTCAGGGTAGTGATATAGAGATCGTAGATCTACCTGGTCTCATTGATATAGAAGTAGGTGATGCGGACGGTAACTCACTTGCATTTTGTGTGAGTAATGGAGAGATAGAGATAGAGCGTGAGCAGCAAGCAACACCACTAGCAATCTCTGCTGAAGATATCTCTGGTATGAATGGCTCAGAGACTTGTATGAAAGTAACAGTGCGTGGATTCGAAAATATACAATCGGTGCAATTTAACTTACAATGGGACCCTGCAGTGTTATCCTACTCACAGATCATGGACATTAACTTACCAGAGTTTGGTAATTCTAATGCGAATCTTGATTCACCAGGAGATTTGATAATTAGCTGGAATGCTTTATCATCTGCTAGTCTAGCTGATGATACGGATATCTTCTCTGTTTGCTTTAATGTGATAGGTGACCCTGAGTCTTCTACAGATGTAAGTTTCTCAGACCCAGAGATCTCTGATACAGATAATACTGTCCTTGATCCGATCTTGACTGGCGGGTCTATAACCGTAACCGGTATGGATACTGGTGGAGGTAATACTGATACAGAATTAACAGTTGGAAATATCACTGGAGATATGGGCGAGGAATCGTGCCTAAGTATAAGAGTATCAGACTTTGATAATATCTCATCTTCTCAGTTCACTATCGAGTGGGATGAGAGTGTACTGGCTTATTCACAAGTTGAAGGGATAAGATTTCCAGATTTCAATGATGCAGATGCGGAATTCATTTCTCCTAATAGATTAAGGATCAGATGGAATTCTCAGACTCCTCTAACTCTAGCTGACAATACTGTACTATTACAAGTATGTTTTAATGTGATAGGGGAATGTGGGAATAATGTCTCCTCTAATATAAGATTTGTGAATACTGGTGGCAATAGTTTAGCATTCGTAAATAGTAGCGGCACCACTTTTACACCAAGTGTAAATGCAGGTTCAATAAGAGTAGGAGATTGTGCAGAAGTATGTAATCTGTCCGTGAGTAGCGATGTGAATGATAATACTTGTGACCAGAGAGGAAGAATAGAGCTGATAGTCGCAGGAGAAAATGGAAGAGTCACATTTGATTGGGATAATGGATTATCTAATAGTGGATTGCAAACAGGGCTTCGCGGAGGCACTTACTGTGTGACTATCACCGATAATGCTGATTGTGAATTCACAAGATGTTATGAGGTAGAAGAGCTGTTCTTTGATGTAGAAGCATTCGTAGAGTCTGCAACTTGCGATATGGGTGGCTCGATTACCCTAGATATAGATAGGATAGACGAAGATCTCAGACTTGATATTGATTGGGATGCACCGTTGAGAGATGGAGACGAAGTACAAAGTAATCTCGATCCAAGTCAATATTGTGTAACGGTATCTGAGCGTAGATCTGGTTGTGAGCAAATGTTTTGCTATACCGTAAGAATGCAAAATGATCTTTCTATAGATTCAGATATAACTCCAGTGACAAATGTTGATGGGAATAATGGAGCGATAGCGCTGACAGTTCAGTCAAGCGATGCCCTAACCTATGTATGGAGTAATGGAGAGACTACAAAAGATATAGATGGTCTATCTGCGGATAGATATAGAGTAACTATAACCGGTGCTGAGGATTGTGAAGTAGTAGAGTCATTTGATGTTGAGTGGAGCGCGATATTCGCAGATAATATTATTGCTGCTATGGGAGGTACCGTATCATGTATGGGAGAATCTGATGGTATTATCTCAGGAGACATAATAGGAGGATGCGGTGGCAACAGAGTGTATCTTGATGGTGACGTAGTAGAGTTGCCGATAGAGAATTTATCGCCTGGTAGCTATGTCATCAGAGTAGATGATAATTGTGACAATGCTGACGAGCGGACTATAGTTATCGGAGATGCGATACCTATATCAGCATCAGCAAGCGATAATCAATGTTCAGAAGGGACAAGTGGTTCTATAACTTTAGATATATCTGGAGGTAATGCTCCATATGACTTAGACCCTAGTGATGGTATGGTATCTGGTGATGATATGGTCACTGACCTCAGTCCTGGCACCTTGACCGTACTTATCACGGATGCTAATGGTTGTGAGATCATACAAGATTATGTGGTAGATGATTGCCCAGTATCAGGGGCTTGTAGTAAAGCAAGGAACTTGATATCACCTAATGGGGATGGAGTCAATGATGAATTTATCATAGGTTGCCTATCACCAGGTAGTACGACTAATGAACCGAATCAGCTAGGAATTTATGATAGATGGGGAAGAGAAGTATTCGGAGCTACTAATTATGACAATAGCTGGGAAGGCACAGATGAAAGTGGTGCAAAGCTAGCAGAAGGTGGATACATGTGGGTGTTGAAAGTAGATGCACCAGGGCAACCCAGACAAGTATATAGAGGAACACTTACCTTATTAAGAAGCGATTTTTAATGATATCCCAAACCAGACGTACAATGACACAAATAAATAAAATACTATTTCTTCTTTTCGCATCAGTTCTTTTTGCGAGTACTGTATATGCTCAGGGACCTAGGCTTATAGGAGAAAGATCTGTTTACTCGCACCATTTTCTTAGTCCTATCTTGGTTAATCCAGGGGCAACAGGATTTGAAGACCAGCAAGAGTTATTAATAAATTACAGAAATAGTTGGGCGACATTCCCTGGTTCGCCGAGGACTGTGACATTCAGCTATAATGGGCCTATAGGTAATAGATTAGGAGTAGGAGCACTGCTGATGACTGATAAGTTTGCAGCATTAGAGACTACCAAAGGTCAATTGTCTGTAGCATACAGTATAGAAAGTGCTAGCAATAAGGTTTCTTTTGGCCTTTCGGCAGAGTATATTCAGCACAAACTATCTGGTTCTGAGTTTGATAGAGATCTTGTGGATATTAGTGATATACAGATAACACAGCGATTAGACGGCTCTCAGTTCTTTGATGTATCGTTTGGTGCATACGGAGTATATAATAAAAAGATAATATACGGGCTCACACTGCCAACGTTAGTTAGTTCTCGATTGAGTAGTGGTCCAGATGGTACGCAAGGAAGAGAATTTGGATTTATTGCTAACCTAGGATACAGGATGCCAATAGAAGGTTATGACGTGACCATAGAGCCTTCTGTATATGTAAAGCAACTAATGCTCGTTCCTTTTCACGCTGATTTCAATCTTAAGGCGCAATTTCTCGAAGAAAGGCTTACTGGTGGAGTATCCTATACATTAGGGGGTGATGAGAAGTTCGGATTCTTATTAGGTACTAAGTTGCAGACATTCGAATTTTTATATTCTTATAATATATCTATGCATGGCTTTCAGAACTATAACAATGGGAGCCACGAATTTTCTATAAAATTTAATATATCTCCAGTAAAGACGGAGGTAATCGAGGTTACACAGTAATCAATGGCTATTTAGTCCATTATTATTGTGACATAGACTTTAATAATATATAAATAAGTATATATTTACGGAGTCAAAGACGAAGTTGACATAAAGAATTTTCTACATAAGTGGTTTATAATAAGAACCATACGTATAGAATAATTCATTATATAAAAATTACCGCACGTACGTTATCGTAGCTAAACTCGAAACAGTATATTTGCGTGTGGTACTTTTTGTACTAGGTGTTTATTATTAAAGAATAGTAGACGCACAAAAGACAAGAAAATATAAGTTTGGACGATTACTCGATTGAAATAACCAACAATTACGAAATCACTTTTACCTTTCCTTCAGTAGTCCCCTTCTTTTTTATTATTAATTATTAATTAGTTGTTGTTGTTTGATTGAGGCCTAATGCTTTGGTCACAATCATGGGTATACGTATGTGAAAACATCGTATATGAATTATATTAATATGAGATACATTTCATTAACCAAAAATTTAAATAACCAAAACTCAATCTCATGAAAAAGGATTTTTTTACAGTATTTCGGTTTAGTTGGCTCCTGTTAGTTGCGGTGCTGGCTATGCCTTTTGTTAGTTACGGGCAGGCTCCGCCTCCCACTCCTACATTAGTTTGTAATGATAATGTGCAGATATCACTTGCACTCATTTCTCCAACTGCGTCATTCTGTGGTTCTGTTACTGCAGATGCATTTCTAGAAAATCCACCAGAAGGTGCTTATACTTTAGAAATAGGAGGTGTTACTTATACAGCTTCTTCTGAAACTCAAGAGTTTTTCAGATTGGCTGCAAATGGTTCTACAATTATTGATTTTAATCGATTTAGTGGCCAAACTGTGCGTTACAAAATTACCACTAATGGTAATTCTTGCTGGGGCTCAGCTTCATTTGAATTAAATGTTATTAAAGAGTATGACTTAGGATGTCCTTACACACCTGCATTTACTGATGCGGGCGTTTTTGAGATTGATGAAGATACTGATTTGACAACTTTATCTGCGGTTTATGAATTCGCAGCATGTCAAACTGTTTCTACGCCTACAAGCCCTGCGTCTTCTTTTGTCAAAGCTTCTTGTCCTGCAGTTGCAGGTGATGGGATTGATGATGTAACTGTAGTTATACCTGGTGTAGGTACTGATTTTGCAAATGATGGATGGTGTTATATTGAGTGTGTAGTGACATATACTGCTACAGATGGAGATGATGATGACGATGGTAACCCTTCACAAGTAATCACAGTAACTGTGGATGTACCAGATGCGCCTGCAGGTGTTGATTTTGATATGGAATGTCCATATACTGTATCAGCTTCTGAGTGTATCGACGAAGATTGTGTTACTTGGTGCCCAGGTTCAGAATTAAGCTTAGAAGATGTAGAGGATGCTTTAGCGGGCACTTGTTTTGCATCTTTAGAGCAAATTTTCAAAAATGTAACTGAGCATGGTGATCAATGTGATGGTGTTACTAGAATAATCAAGTACTCTGCTATAGTTAAGCAGCATGGTCAAGATGTGTTAGTTGATCTTGGTACTCAAGCATTCAAGCTTGAGCCTATTAGCATATTTGTTGAAAATCCAGATGGCGATTTGGTTTGTAATTTATTCAATGATGGTTCAGATCCTACAGTAACTTTTCCAGCTAGTGGTTCAGGAGTTCTATGTTTACCACCCGCAAATGTGAGTTTGAACTGTGATCAAAATGCTAATGATTTAACGTTGACAGGTCAGCCAATGATTGCTAATCATCATGAAGAAACAAAAGCATCGAGATGCACGAATCAATTGACTATACACTACAAAGAAGTAGTAGCTATTAAGAAAGATCAGCCAGTTCAAGTTGGTGATGATTGGATTATAGTAGATGTATTAGAGAAAGAATTTAAAGAGGTGCTTGTTTGTACTTGTGCAGATATTACTCCTATTCTAAATAAATTTGTTAGAAATCATGCTGTAGTTGGTGATGTAGTTGAAATCATAGGTCTTGATTGGGCTACGTTGACTTCTACAATTCCAGGTATTGGATGGAGCGCTTCAGCTGCTGCATGGGTGTGTATAGATAGCAATTCAGAAGGCAAAGGGTTGAAGGATTTTACACATACAACAGTTACAGTACCTTACAAAAAGTATACTCTAGATGAAATGGCAGAGTTTGCTTGTAATACTATACTATACACTAGAGAGGATGTAGGAGAATTTCCGGCATGTGGTAGTGGAAGAAAATTCTTAAGAAACTGGACATTAATAGACTGGTGCTTAGGAAAGAGAGCAGAATACACACAAGTAATAGAAGTTAAGGATACTGAAGCACCTGTGATTTTAGTTGATGAAGATGATTTTGAAAAAGAAACTGTTAGTACTCAGCCTTGGACTTGTACTGCTGCGATAGAGACAGAGGGTAGACAATACTTCTCTGATGAGTGTAGTGATTTTAGAGTAGAAGTAGAAGTAACTGAAAAAGCAACAGGTATATGGGTTGAGCCATCGGCTGTTGGAGTCGGACATTACATTGTATCATATGTAGCTGTAGATGAGTGTGGTAATAAGACTAAGGCAATCTCTAGAGAATATTCTGTGGTTGATTTAGTTAAGCCAGTAGCTGTATGTGAAGATGAGTTAGTAGTAAGTATTACTCCTGATAATTCTACACTTGGTGATGGAGGCTTAGCTAAGATATATGCAGCTGATTTTAATATTAATAGTCATGATGCAGGTTGCGGACCAGTAACTAGTTTGGAGGTTGTTAGAATGGAAGATTGGAATGTGGCTCCTGTAACTTGTGATCCTTTTACTGAGGAATTAACAGAGACAGTAATAGTAGATAAATTCGGAACTACTGAAAGTACTACGACTGAGATAGGTGTATTTGGCGAGCATGTGAAGTTCTGTTGTGAGGATGTAGATAACGAGAATATCGTAGTATTGAGAGTTTATGATGCAGCGGGTAATTTCAATGATTGTATGGTAAGAGTAACTGTACAAAACAAATTGGGTGCAACTTTAGCATGTATCGATCATACGGTAAAATGTACTGAGTATACTGGTAATCAGGAAGATTATGCGGGTTTTGATACTGCAGGTTCAAAGTGTATAAGTCAGGATGTTACATTATTTGATGTATCAGATAGTGTTAACTCTTGTGGGAAAGGAACAATTACTAGATTCTATGTTTTAGATGGTACAAATGCTATTTGTCAGTCTACAATTACATTGACTGGAGATGGAGCATTTGATCCTATGACGATAAGATGGCCTTTCCATTATGATGATAATGAATATACAGCTATCACTAAGGAGATTGATACAAGAGCAGGATCTGCAACAGAAGGTTTATGTATAGAAACAGGTACTGAGACGGTGAGTCTAGGTACATTGAATTGTGGAGATGATCAGCCAGTGTGTGAGCCGACTTGGGAGGATACAGCTTGTGGCCTAGTAGGTGTTTCTGTTAAAGAAGAGATAATCGAGTTTGATGCTAATGCATGTTACAAGATAATCAAGAGATGGACAGTAGTTGACTGGTGTACTTGGGAAGCTAATGGTGGAACAGAACTGGACGATGAAAATGACACAGATAGAGATGTATTCGAAGCGTGTGCTAACTGGTGTGAGGAAGATTGCGATAGATATTTCTTCAGATATGCTGATGGTCAGTTTGACGAAGATGGGTACTACACATTTGATCAGGTAATCAAGGTAACTGATACTGTGGCTCCTACTGTTACATGTAGTGCAACAGGAACTGGTATCGGTGCAGATTGTATCGGTGACATATCATTTACTGCTGAAGGCGCTGATGGTGCTGGATGTCCTTCATCTACTATTACTTATAGTTGGACCATTACTGATGCTGCAGGTGGTACTGTTAAGTCAGGAACTGGGGCATCTGGAGCAATGATGAATTTGACTGCTGGTGTGTACACAGTTACTTACGTAGCAGCTGATGGTTGTGGTAATTCTGCTTCTACTACTTGTGAAGTTGAACTTAAAGATGAGAAAGCACCAACTCCATTCTGTTTCCAAAGTTTATCTACAGCTGTAATGGATGGTGATGAGCCGATGGTAGAGATTTGGGCTAGTGATTATATACAGAAAGGAGCGGATAACTGTACTGCTGAAGAAGACTTAGTAGCATCATTCTCAGGAACAGAAGCAGTTTCTAATGCAAGATTTACTTGTGCAGATGTTACGGGTAGAGATATAGAGATGAAAGTATGGTTATGGGATGCTGCTGGAAATGCAGATTACTGTTTCGTAACAATAAGAGTTGATGATAACGGTCACTGTGACGCTGACGGTAGTTCAGCAATGATAGCAGGTAATATAGCTACTGAGTTTGGAGATAATGTTGCTCTAGCAGAAGTAATGTTGAATAGTACTCATCCTGAGTTCCCAGCAATGAGAACAACAGAGAATGATGGACATTTCGCATTCAGTAACACACCACTTACATTTGATTATGATATAAGTGCAGAACGTAATGATGATTACATGAATGGTGTTTCTACTCTTGACCTTGTATTAATACAAAAGCATATTCTAGGATTGGCTACATTGGATAGTCCGTATAAAGTAATTGCAGCTGATATTAATTCAGATCAGGATGTAAGTGGAGCAGACCTTGTACAGTTAAGACAGTTAATATTGGGTGTAACAGATGCTCTACCAGCTAATGATAGTTGGAGATTCGTAGATGCAGCTCAAACGTTTACTGCTAACACTTCTCCATGGCCTTTCACTGAGAGTATAGATGTAGTTGCGTTGTCTAACAACATGATGACTGAAGACTTTGTAGGTGTTAAAATAGGTGATGTAAATGCTACTACACAGGCGAATAGCCTAATGAGTGCAGAAGTAAGAAGTTCTGGTACATTGAACTTTAATATTGCAGATGCAACGGTTAAGCTTGGCGATGTAGTTAGTGTAGCGGTTACAGCTGATAATTTCAATGAAGTATTTGGATACCAGTTAACTATGAATCATTCAGGATTGACACTTCAAAGTGTTGACGCTGGAGCGATCGAGATGACAGATGCTAACATTGGAGTTAGAGAAGGAGTATTGACAATGAGTTGGAATAATACTGACGGTATTAGTTCAAGTGACGTGTTATTTACTTTGAACTTCCAGTCTAATGGTGACTTACAACTAAGTAATACAATAAGTATTAATAGTAGAATAACAGCAGCTGAGGCCTATGTAGGTGCTGAGTTAGCTAATAACGACATATCCCTTACTTTCACAAGTGGTGATAATACTATAGAAGCAACTGAGTACAGTTTATATCAAAATGAACCAAACCCATTTGGAACATATACTGATGTATCCTTTGTACTACCTAATAGTGGAAAAGCAACTATAACAGTAATTGATATTACTGGTAAGGTTGTAAGTACTGTAAATGATCAGTTTAGTAAAGGACTGAATACAGTTAGATTCACTAAATCAGAATTAGGTGCAGCTTCTGGTATATTATACTACAAGTTAGCAAGTGGAGAATTTACAGCAACTAAGAAGATGATTGTGATTGAGTAGAGATTGAGTTACCGATAATATCTCAATCAGATAAGATAAAATCGGTTTTTGGGATGGCCTCTCTTCATTAATTTGAAGGGGGGCTTTTTTATTGCAATATTTGTAATTTATAAAATACCCTAAAAAGGGTATAGTCATATTAAGTGATTCAGTTATATTTGTTGAATATATTAGGATAATTTCTAATATGTTAACCTACCAACAGAGAGTTATAAAGAATCTTATTTATAACGAACCTCCGTACAATCTGTAATAGATGATAGAATTTGGACTATAGAGCCTTATGTGCGCTATGGTCAAACTAATTATTTATCAATTAGGAATATGAGATGTGGTAATCGAACATTTCCTAAAAACAGTTAAACTTAAATTTTGGATCTCATGATGGAATTAAATTTCACTAGTAGAAACTACTTAAAATGTATCAGTAGATATTTTTATCTAATAATCGCGCTAGGCCTGTCTGTCAGTACTAGCTTATCAGCTCAATGTTCTCTTGCTTGTAAGTCGGTTATAAATGTTTCCGTTTCTGGAACTGATTGTAGTATTCTAATTACCTCAGATATAATTTTAAATGGAGAGACTAGTTCTTGTCCATCTGCAGGTGCATTTATAGGAACAATTACCTATGCAAACGGACAATCAACATCTCATGTCTTAGATGACCCAGCTAATCCCTTCGTATGGGCTGACGCTATGAATTATATTCATGAGACTGTTTCACTAAGTATTACTGATCCAGTATCTCAGAATACTTGTTGGGGAAATCTTAATATAGAAGATAAGCTCCCTCCAAGAATAATTTGTGATAGTCCTGTAATAGATGAAGTATCATGTTGTAGTGATAACCTATTTGTAGAGCCTGGGTCTAGTCCGCAAGTGGATATGGGAGGTGTAGGCTTATGTGAAGTGATGACGATGACAGCGCCGGCTGGTATGCCATTGACTGGGTCTGGTTGCGTTATAGAGTGCTCATCATTTGAATGGGTAGTACTTAATCAAGTAACAATTGCGAATAATTGTAAAAATGGAATTTGTGAAGATTACGCTAAGAGAATTGAAAGAACACTTATAGCTGTTGATGAATGGGGTTTAAGATCTGATACTCTCGTACAACATATAAATGTTAAGCGTCTGGATATTAGAGAACCAGGCAGAATACTATGTCCTCCAGGAAGCAGATCGAATACTGATCCATCGCCAGTAGTATTTACTTGTGAAACATTACCTGATGAGACTATCTTTTTAGAGGGTGTAGAAGTACCTGCGCCTTCAGTAAATGGTGGAGGATTACCAAGTATAGTAAAGGAAAATGGAATGGATATGGATACTATTCCACTATTTCCATTAAACTCCGGTGACTCTTTAACACTTGAGATCTTTCAAAACTGTAATGTAGGAGTAAGGTATGAGGACAGATTGATACCTAAGATTGGAAAGGGGAATTGTGGAGGCTATACTTTAATCAGAAACTGGATAATAAATGAGTGGGCATGCCCAACAGAGGTAGCAGATACTTGTACGCAAATATTCGAATTAAGAGATACAATAGGTCCAATACTTATAACAGGAGTAAACGATTTCAACGGAACTACCAATGGCTATACTTGCGAGGGTAATGTATTTGTACCTTCTCCTGTTTATGAAGATGGTTGTAGTGGTGTAGAACGAATAGAAGTAACTTATCCAGGTGGGTTTATAGAAAACTTTTCGCCAAACGGTGGATTCATAGAATTACCAGTTGATACTAATGAGGTTATATTCGTTGCTTATGACGAATGTCATAATATTACAGCTCAGCCTGATACAGTTATCATAGTAGTACAAGATAATACACCACCAGTTGCTATATGTGATGAGCATACGGTAGTGTCCTTAGCAGACTATGGTAAAGATGATACAGGAGTAAATAGATTTAATGCAGAAGTACCTGCTGAAGTTTTTGATGACGGTAGCTATGACGATTGTGGTGTAAAGAATGTGCTAGTCAGAAAAATGGACCCCGATCTATGCGGACTAGGTCAAGACACCCTATTTAGACCAACAGCGAAGTTCTGTTGTGCAGAAGATTTCGTAATGGTCATTCTAAGAGTATTTGATCATAATGACAATTTCAACGACTGTATGTTTGAGGTCGAAATTCAAAATAAGATAGCACCTAAGATAATCCAGTGCCCAGTGGATATAATGATCTCATGTGGAATCAATCTAGATGCTACTGAGCCTAGTATGTCTGAGGTATTTGGTACACTTGCGAGTGAAGCTGAGTTAGTAAAAACTTATCAGTTCATAGGTGATAACAGGGCTGACAAAAATGGAGATGGACTAGAAGAGGCAGATGAAGCAGGGTTTTTGGCAACAGCAATAGGTAATCAACCAGATACATTATGTGATGGCACGGATGCTGTTCCTTTTGAAATATGGGATGGGCAGTACTGGGATAATTGTGGAGGAGCATCTATAGATGTTTCTAATGATGACAAAAGAAATAAATGTGGCATAGGTAATATAGTCAGGACATTTAGCTTACGAGATGCGGGTGGTAAATTAGTAGAGACATGTAGTCAAGTAGTACAAGTCAAGCCTGTAAAGCCGTTCGACTTTAACACGATTGTTATGCCAAAAGACTTGACAGTGAATTCTTGTGGATTACCAGAAGATTATGGTCCTGACTTCACCGGAACTCCGGTAATATTGGAAGGGCAGTGTGATCTTGTAGGGTTTAACTATAAGGATCAGGTATTCTTATTCAATGAATATGATGAAGGCAGTGCCGAATCTTGTTTCAAGATAATAAGAACATGGCAGTTTATCGACTGGTGTACTTTTGAAGGATCGAATAATCAGCCTTTCCCGATGCCAGCTTATGAGCAAATTATTAAGGTGAGTGATAATGATGCACCTACGATCTTGTTTTCTTGTGAAGAAAGATCAGAATGCTCCTACGATCCACAATGTAATACTGGATATATTGAATTATTAAAAACAGCAATAGATGGCTGTACAGGTTCTGACCATCTGAGATGGGAAGCTAAAGTTAATATCGATATAAAAGGTATAGTTAATGTTGTAGATACAGTATTCTCAGGAGTAGGTAACCTTGCAAATGCAAGTGGACATTATCCTGTAGGAAAGCACTCAGTAAATTGGACTTTCTGGGATAGATGCGGAAACGTGACTAATTGTGATCAGATATTCCAAATTAAAAATTGTAAAGCAGCAGCTCCATACTGTATAGATGGATTGGTAACAGATCTAATGCCAGTAGATAATGATGGTGACGGTATTTCAGATACTGGTATGATAGAATTATGGGCAAAAGACTTTGACTTAGGAAGTACGCACCCTTGTGGCTTCCCAGTCATATTATCGTTCAGTGAAGATATAGATTCAACAAACAGAACCTTCACTTGTGCCGATGCTAGAAGAACTGTAGAGGTGAGAATCTACTCATCAGTGATTATTGGAGATGGAGCTCATGCTGATACTGTACAATCATTTTGTATCACATCTTTGAAAGTACAAGATAACAATGGTGTCTGTGATGGTATTGATGATATAGGAGAGGGAAGGGCATCTATCTCAGGATTGATAACAACAGAGCTTGATCAGACTTTAGCGGATGCTGAAGTCAACTTAGATGGAACTGAAATTCCGCCATCTATGACAAATGTGGACGGAGCTTATGCTTTCCCTGATATGCCACTGGGGGGAGATTATCTAGTAGCACCTAAAAAAGATGATGACCATGTAAATGGAGTCACTACGCTTGACCTTGTCATGATACAAAAGCACATACTTGGATTGAAATTATTAAACAGTCCGTTTAAAAAGATAGCTGCAGATGTAAATAAAGATCAAGCTATAAGTGCGGCAGATCTAGTTGAACTTAGGAAATTGGTTCTAGGTACAATTGATGAGTATGATGTTAATGATAGTTGGAGATTTGTTGACAAAGCTTATACGTTCACCGATGAAAATTCTCCATTGAACGAAATATTTGCAGAGGACTATGAGATACCTGCACTCTCGGAAAACATGGACGTGGATTTCACGGCTATCAAGATAGGAGATGTAAATAACTCTGTCACCTTGGCTAATTATCAATCGACAGAAGTAAGAAGCAATGATCGATTAACGCTGATAGGAAATGCAGAATACAAAGGAAATGAAATAAGAATACCTGTTGTATCTATGTCCGCAGAGATGATAAGTGGCCTACAATTTACCCTAGATCTTACAGGTCAAAGTGTAGATTACGTAAGTATCGAAAGTGGTCAATTGGATATCAAATCAGAAAACCTTGGGCTAAGAAATAATTCTAGAGGACTCGTAACACTTAGTTGGAATACATCAGAGCATATCAAAGTAAGTGATCAAGAGGTATTGTTCACAATAGTACTTAGAGGTAGTGTTACTGATATTCAGAACCACCTAGAAATAAATTCTAGGATAACTGCTGCTGAAGCGTATACAGTATCTGATGAGATAATGGATGTCACACTTGAAGTTTCTGATGGAAATATTTCAAATGTAAACTACGAGCTGAGACAAAATACTCCAAACCCATTTAAAGATGAGACAGTAATTTCTTTCACACTTCCAGAACGGATGAATGCTACAGTAAGCATCCATGACATCACGGGTAAGGTTGTTAGAGAATACAATAATTCTTATAACTCAGGACTCAACAATATCTCAATATCTAGAGGTGAGTTAGAGTTATCTGGAGTATTATACTACACATTGAAAACTGAAAATTTTAGTGCTACCAAACGAATGGTAATACTAGACTAATAAATAAATCAACGATTTACTGTTTTTGGGATGGGACCCCTCTCCATTAATTTGGAGGGGGTCTTTTTGTTTTAAATTAAAAGTAAATTTGAAGCTCTGAATGGGTAGAATACTTGCAATAGATTATGGTAAAAAGAGAGTAGGTCTAGCAGTCACAGATCCGCTTAAGATCAGCTCAAGGATATTACCTTTTCAAGAAAAAACTAAACTTAGAGATTGGTTGTTACTCTTTTTCAAGACAGAAGATGTCGAAACTGTAGTGATAGGATACCCAGAGCATAAGGACGGGAGCTTGATGGACTTGACCATAGATATTGATTCTTTATTAGAGTTTATACAAAAAATCGACTCGAATACTGTTATCAAGAGATCAGAAGAAAGTTTTACCTCAAAAGAGGCAATGTCTTTAATGATAAGGGCTGGTGTGGGTAAGAAAAAGAGACGAGAAAAAGGTCTGATCGATAGTTACAGCGCATTAGTGATTCTAGAAGATTACTTAAGAAAATAACATAAATGATTTTACCTATTTACGCATACGGTCACCCTATCTTGAAAAGAGTAGCAAAAGATGTCACTCAGGACCTTGATGGCTTATCAGAGCTTATCATAAATATGTGGGAGACCATGTATAATGCAGAAGGCGTGGGGTTAGCAGCACCGCAAATAGGAAAGTCACTCAGGATTTTTATGGTAGATACGGAACAGACATATAAAGAAGAAGATAGATCAAGAGGAATAAAGACTGTGTTTATAAATGCGGAGAAGATAGTCGAACAGGGAGATTATTGGCCATATGAAGAGGGTTGCCTTAGCATTCCACACATCCGAGGGGAGGTAGAAAGACAGACAACGCTTAAGATCAAATATTTGAATGAAAATTTTGAAGAACAGGTAAAGGTATTTGATGGAATAAATGCGAGAGTAGTTCAGCATGAATATGATCACATAGAAGGGGTACTCTTTCTAGAAAAATTAAAACCTTTGAAAAAAAGATTGATCAAACGGAAATTGGACATTATAAAAAAAGGAAAAGTCGATACAGACTATTTAATGAGGTTCAGTAAGTAATTATTTTCTACCGAAGTCTGCTGGGATTTCACCCCATTTTTTTGTTTCCCATTTGAGTATTCTATTGTTATAAGTATTAGTCTGTAGCCATGCTTCAGCTCTATCTATCATATTGAATAGGATAGTGTTTTTAGAAGTCTTCTTAAGTTTAGTTCTAGATTTTTTCTTATTGACCCATCCCATAGCAATCCTAGAATCAGAATAGATAGCTAGATGATCGTTTCCATTTTCTTTGAGATATGCTAGAGCATGGACCAAAGCTAGGAATTCACCAACATTATTTGTTCCACTATCAAACGGCCCTTGATGGAATATTTTATCTTTATTTTTTGTGTTGACACCTTGATATTCCATTTTGCCAGGATTACCTGAGCAAGCGGCATCCACAGAGATACTCTCCCAAATAATCTCCTTTGAGAATTCCAAGTCTTCAATATCTTTTGATGTCTTTGGCTTGATTTTTATAGATTGACTGAAGTGTTCAGAATAAGCAGCTTCGGCCTCACCCTTTGATTTAAATGATTTGTACTTTGCAGCAGGGTAGCCTTTGATCTGTAGATTGCAGGCATCCCAAGAATCGTAGATTCCAGGATTGACACCTACCCATACTACATAGTATTTTTTCTTTTTTCCCATATCACTCAATAGTAAGTTAAAAATGTTTATCGATACACATACTCATTTATATTTAGAAAATTTTAATAAGGACAGAGCAGAAATAATAAAGGGATGCCAGGAAATAGGTGTGCATAAGCTCTTACTACCTAATATAGATCACACGACCCTTCCCTCTGTTAAGAAACTAGCGCAAGAGTACCCTCAGACCTGTTATGCTATGAATGGACTACACCCTTGCTACGTAAAAGAAGATGTAGATAAGATCCTTACAGATCTAAAAACAGACTTTGCTAAATATAATTACATAGCTGTTGGTGAGATTGGGATTGATTTTTATTGGGATACTACATTTGCAGAAGAGCAGATTCATGCATTCAAGGAACAGATAGCTTGGTCTAAGGAATTGAGTATTCCATTTGTGATTCATTCAAGGAGCGCACTAGATCTCACGATAAGGATAGTAGGCGATTCTAATTGTGAACCAGATCAATGTATTTTTCATTGTTTTGATGGAACGATAGATCAGGCTAATAAAATTATAGACCTAGGCATGAAGATGGGAATAGGAGGACCCATCACTTATAAGAAATCAAAACTTGTAGAAGTGATAAGGTCGGTTGACCTTAAACACATTGTTTTAGAAACAGATTCACCCTACTTGACGCCAAGTCCACATCGTGGTGAGCGCAATGAGAGTACTTATATACCGCTAATAGCTAAACGAATAGCAGAGGTGAAGGAAATCAGCATAGATGAAGTAGCAGAAGCTACTTCTGAAAATGCAAAAGGGATATTTAATAGTATTGACCTTTAGTCAAAAGAATTCTCAGCAATTTGCATTGTGGAATGATAAATTTATCATTCCCGCAATTGCTGGAGTCTAAATAAGAAAATTTAGCTCTTTAGCAGAAGTGGAATCAGTGTAATCTACCCGTTACATTGATAAGAAATGGTGATTTTAGGAAATTCTTCTATTTCACATAAAAAATCAAAATAGTGTCTTATCCTTGTGATTATAACGGAGAGTTGGCCGAGTGGCTTAAGGCGCACGCTTGGAAAGCGTGTATACCTCTTAAGGGTATCGAGGGTTCGAATCCCTCACTCTCCGCATCTTAATATTACATCAAATTATATTTGTTTTATTATTCAGGGCATATGCACCACTTATGCAATGCCTCGCATCTCCTTATTGACGGAGTGCCAGATAAATAAATTTAAAGGTTGATAATTATATTTAATATGTATTAAGCTGATGCTAAATGATGTAAAGTATATAAGTTGGTATATGTGTGAGTGAGCAGAAAAAATATTATGTGACCTTCGCTAACTTTGGTAAATATTTCTATTTTTAGTTTCTAATGCAAAATTATTTTTAAACCAATCTAAGAGAAAAACAAAACTGATTATGCGAAAATTATTATTTCTAGTAGGTGTTTTTATGATGGCATCATACTTCGGAGCACTCGAATCGTTAGCACAAGGAGACGAAGCTGCTACAGGATTCCAAACACTTAAAGAAAAGTTTATTGAAGGTGATTGGAAGTTTATGAGTACTGTGCTCGTATGTCTGATATTAGGTCTAGCATTCTGTATAGAGCGAATTATCACTTTGAATATTGCAACTGCTAATACAGATAAGCTACTTAACGGTATCGATGAGCGATTAGCAGATGGCGATATGGAAGGTGCAAAAGAAGTAGCTAGGTCTACGCCTGGTCCTACAGCTAGTGTACTGCACGAAGGTCTAAAGAATGCTGCAGGAGGTCCTGAAGCAGTCGAGAAAGCCATAGTGTCATATGGTTCTGTACAAATGGGCTTATTAGAAAAAGGTCTTGTCTGGATCTCACTATTTATTGCGATTGCACCGATGCTCGGGTTTATGGGTACGGTTATCGGGATGATCGGTGCCTTTGATAGGATAGAGCAAGTAGGAGATATATCTCCAGCCATCGTTGCAGGGGGTATTAAGGTAGCCTTATTAACCACAGTATTTGGTCTTATTGTAGCGATTATCCTTCAGATTTTTTATAATTATATCGTATCAAAGATTGATGGTATAGTTAATAAAATGGAAGATGCATCTATAGGACTTGTAGATGTAATGGCTAGAAACAACGTTTTTAAATAATCAAGACTTAAATACAGTTTATGTATAAACTACTAACAGATAAAGGACAAATGTTTGCTTTGCTTCTTGGCTTAGTATGCATAGCCATATTCTTTGGGACTGTGCTTTCTGGGCTCAGTGGCGCAGGATATAGCGTATCTGATGATTTAAATCAGATAATGAAGAATAACCCAGGAGCTGATTTCAGTTTCTTTGATACAGGTATCGTTCTTGTGACAGCTTTGATAGCAATAGCTTTAATAGCAGCTGTTGTTTTCGGATTGTTACAGTTAATATCTTCTCCTAAAAGTTCTATGAAAGGAATATTGGGGGTAATAGCGATAGTTGCCATATTCTTCATTACGTATACCATGGCTGATCCAGATACAAGTGGACCTATTATGGCTACGGTTCAAAAATTCGATGTCTCTGAGAATATCAGTAAGATGATAGGAGGTGGCATAACCACTACTGCAATACTAGGCGGCATAGCGGCCTTATTACTAGTTGTTTTCGAAGTATTTAACCTATTCAAATAAACGATCATGGCTAAGAAAAGCGCAAGAGATAGAATGAGTAATGAGGTGAATGCTGGGTCTATGGCAGACATTGCATTTCTACTATTGATCTTCTTTCTAGTGACGACCACTATTGCAGAGGACAAAGGGATATTGGCGAAGTTGCCACCTTGGTCTGAAGACGAGCCAGACATTACTAAGCTTAAAAAGCGAAATGTCTATTCTGTTTTAGTGAATGCTGATGATCAGTTATTAGTGAGAGGAGAATTGACAGGTATCGATGACCTTAAGGAAAATACGAAGGAGTTTATTTCTAATCCTACGAAACGTCCTGATATGGCAGAAGCGCCTACAAAAGCGATAGTCTCATTAAAACACGATAGAGGAACTAAATATAATACCTACTTGAATGTTTACAATGAATTGCAAGCGGCATATTCAGAACTAAGGAATGACTTAGCTGAAAGAAAATACGGTAAATTATATGAGTATTGTGATAGAGCACAGCGTAAGATCATAAGAGATGCGATACCATTGATTATCTCTGAAGCAGAACCGTCTGCATTCGGAGAAGAGAATTAAAATTTGATCATCTATAGTTTAAATACATATGTCAAAATTTTCTAGAAAAAGAGGAAAGGATTCACCGGCGATATCTACTGCTTCGTTGCCTGATATTATATTCATGCTTTTATTCTTCTTCATGGTAGTAACTGTGATGAGAGATGCGACTATTATGGTGGATGTAGTTACCCCTAAGGCAACCGAATTAGATAAATTAGAGAAGAAATCTCTAGTTAATTACATCTATGTGGGTAAGCCTAAAGAAAAGTATCAGAGTCAAGCTGGAAACAATGCACGGATGCAATTAGGAGATAAATTTGCATCATTAGCAGACATTCCATTATTCTTAGAAAAGCATAAGGTAAAAATTCCAGAAGGTCAAAGAGGTGGAATAAAGACTTCGCTAAGAGTAGATGAGAATGTTACGATGGGGATAGTATCTGATATCAAGACAGCGCTGAGAAAAGCAGGTCAGTTGTTGATCAATTACTCAGCTAAACCTAAAACAGAATAATCAATAAAAAGATTATAACGATATTTTAAATACAGAGCTTATTCTTTTATTAGAGTAAGCTCTTTTTTTGCTGTATGTTGATTAGTAGTGGGTAAAACAAATTTAGTTGAATTCTATGGCTTATTTGAAAGGACTGACCTTATTGATTTTAGTGGATAAATATTTAAAATCCGTTTAAAACAAAATACTGTTTGAGCCAACAAAAGATAAAATTGAAAATCTAATGATTAATTAATTCATTATAGCGGTGTGAAAATTAACCTATTAGGCGAGTTTTATTTTGTTAAGAATTTTAGATATTTAGGAGGAGTAAGAAATCAATACAGTCTTGATTTTTTATTCTAGTACAGAATGGCTAAAATAAAAATACAAATTCACATTTATTTACCCACACCAAGTAACGTAGAACCTCTTTTCTTATCTCAACCTATCCATTGATTTTACTATCCTTTCGTCCTTATGGATAAAGCGATTTGCTAAAAACAAGAGAATCAAACTAACTAGGGGTAAAAAAGATCCTATCCCTACGCTGGTTCCCGACTGAATTCCTGATTGATCTTCTGACAAGAAGAAATAGCCAGCAACTAATATCGAAAAACATATAATGATGGTCAACCAATTAACACTAGTTTGTAATTTTCGATTCTTGAACAGGAATATGGCTATAACACTCAAGAAGATACCGAAAGAAATAAGACCTAGTAAGATGCTATTATCAAATATATTATAGGCTTTATCAGAAAAATAACCTGTACTAGCTTGAGAACTAGATGCAAATGGAAATATAAACTCTAGGCCTAACGCGCCACCAGCTAGAAGCATTAATATTGATTGGATTCTCTGTATCATATTATTGTAAGTAATTTAAAGAGGTAAAATTAGACCAATTTTATATCAATTAATATTAAGAAGTGGAAGATAAATTTTCTTTTGAAAATCGAAGTTTCAGCTATTGGGAGAAGGATGTCTTGAGTAGGAAGAAAGATTTTATTATTCTAGGTGCTGGTTTAGTAGGGTTATCTACAGCAATATCACTGAAGGAGAAGTATGCTGATGCATCTATTTTAGTTTTAGAAAGAGCTAGTATTCCCTATGGAGCTTCCACGCGTAATGCGGGTTTCGCCTGCTTCGGTAGTATTTCTGAGATTATTGATGATCTCAATACCCTGAGTACATCCGAAGTAGAGCTACTGATAAACAAGAGATGGAGAGGTCTCAAAATATTAAGAGACCGATTAGGGGATGATAAGCTAATGTATAAAGCTATGGGTGGTTATGAAGTATTCTCAAAGGACGAGCAGGATAGTTATGAATCTTGCGTAGTTAGACTGCCAGAGATAAATAAATTAATACAGAAGTCTACGGGGGAAAAAGATTGTTTCCGACTATCAGGCAATCATTTTGGGATATTGGGTAATCAAATATTAATATACAATCAGTATGAAGGTCAGCTCCACCCTGGCATGATGATGAGTTATCTAAAGAACCTAGCAATTAAGAAAGGTATAGAAATCCTCTATGGAGTAGAGGTGGCTTCATATAATAAGCATAGCCAGGGTGTAACGGTATCTTCAAAAAATATGAGTTTTGAAGCAGATAAATTGTTGATAACCACTAATGCATTTACATCATCATTGATATCAGATATAGATCTCAAACCAGGTAGGAATCAAGTTATGATGACTAAACCAATCAAGGATCTTAAGGTAAAAGGTTGTTTCCATTTTGATAAAGGATATGTATACTTTAGGAATTTTGAGAATAGATTATTGATCGGAGGGGGTAGAAATATAGAAATGGAAGAAGAGACAACTGATAGCTTTGGAACAACAGCAGAGATCAAAGGATATTTAAGAAAGTTGTTGAAGGAAATGATACTTCCCAGTACTGCATATGAAGAAGATATCTGGTGGTCTGGAATTATTGCAACTGGTTCTACTAAGAAGCCGATCATAAAAGAGGTCGAAGAGGATGTTTATGTAGGAGTAAGGCTCGGAGGTATGGGGGTTGCTCTTGGCAGTCTCATAGGTCAAGAATTAGCAGAATTGGTATGAAAACTTTAACAACACCCTTTCAGTTCCTTCCGTTTTGATAGTTACAATGTCAGGCCTAACTAATTATATCAAGTTTATTTTTTTATTCGTAGGACTAGTTACTACTCAAGTAGTAATAGGGCAGGTAGGTGTAGATTCGACCCTAAATGACAAGAATCAAAAAGTCAATATCAAGAGCGCTGAGAATATGGTGCATACCCGATCTGATGGAAATGAAATAGACTCCTTAAGAGGAGATATCAGACTTTACCAGGATAGCACATACATGTTTTGCGATACGGCAATTATTATTAACAAGGAGCATCTAGTGGCCTATGGTAATGTTATTATTTTACAAAATGATAGTATACAGACTTACTGTGATTCTCTAAGTTATGAGAGTGGTAGTAAGCAGGCAGAATTATTTGGTCAGGTAATATTGATCAATGGGAAAGAAAAACTAAATACGACTTATCTAAAGTATAATCTAGATAGCAAAGAAGCGGTGTATACCAATGGCGGAATACTCTCGAAAGGCAGCACCAAGCTGAGTAGTAGGCGAGGAATATACTATGTGGATCGTAAGATAGCTTACTTCTCCCAAGAGGTAGAAATAATAGACGACGAGCTCAAAGTAAGTACGGATACACTGACTTATATGATGGAAGAAGAGAAAGCTATCTTCCTCGGTCCAACAATCGTAAAGAATGGAGATGCGGATATTTATTGCGAGAGTGGTTATTATATTATGCCTCAGAAGAGTGCATTGTTCGAGCAGAATGCTCAGTATATTAAAGGGGAGACTAAAGCCACCGCAGACCAAATATTCTATGAGGGGAAAACTGGGGATATCATCTTAGAAGGTAATGCTAAGTATTATGAAGAGCAGAAGGAAGCTTCTGCTGTTAAGATAGTATACAATGAAAATGATGAGACTATTAATTTGACAGGAGATGCTTATTATAGAGATGGAGAGAAAGAAGTAGTCTCCGATGCGATATTGTATGATAGTGGCTCAGGCTCCGTAACGACTAATGGTTTGACAGTGATCAATGAGGGAGATACTAAGCTAATAGCTGAAGGAATCGAGTATGATGACTCATTGGACATGGGCCATGCATTTGGGGACGTAATATGGGAAGACACGGTGCAAAACCTAAAGATATACTGCGAAGATATGTACTATCGAGATTCTGGTAATTATGTGAAAGCTTTTGGAAAAGACAGAAGGCCTCGCTTAGAATCTATCATGGTAGATGATACACTTTTCTTAGTAGCCGATACTTTGGTGTCGACCACTATTGTGGATAGTATAGGGTCTAAAGATATATTCGTGGCCTATGAAAATGTGAAAATATTTAAGCATGATCTTCAAGCAGTATGTGATTCCTTAAGTTATGACCTATCTGACTCTCTTTTTGTCTTATTTGATGATCCTATACTCTGGTCTGATACGACTCAGATGACTGGTGATACGATAAAACTAATGCTCAAGAATCAACAGATAGATTCCTTGACGATAAGTAATAATGGGTTTGTGATAAATGAAAATTCAGATGGGATATTTAACCAAATGAAAGGTAAGGAGGTATCCGCAAATTTTAATGAAGGTAGATTAGTGGATCTAGTGCTAGAAGGTAATTCTGAATCGATCTACTTCCTACAAGATGATAACAATGCTTACATCGGTATGAATAGATCACTATGCAATATAATATTAGTCCTATTTACCGATCAGAAGATGTCTGATATTAGATTCTTGTCAAATCCTACAAGTACGATGACCCCACTCGCCAACCTTAAAGCACCTCAAATGAAATTAGAAGGATTTAGATGGTACATTAAAAACAGACCGTTGAGTATATTTGACCTTAAATAGCAATCAATGAGAGGTTTTTATTTCATGTTATTATTTACATTTCTAGTGCTTCCAACAACAGAAGGGCAGCAGGATAAATTTGCAAAAGCTAACAATGCATATAATAGTGCAGATAATAAACAAGCTATCTCACTATATAAAGAAATACTATCTGATGGTAACGAATCTGCAGACTTGTACCTTAATCTCGGTAATGCTTATTACAAGAATGGGGAGCTAGGCAGCGCTATTGTCAGTTATGAGAGAGGTCTCAAAATAGATAATACTCATACACTCCTTAGACAGAACCTAGAGTACGCTAACAAGCAGATAAAAACACCTATAACGGAAATTCCTGATTTTTTCTTGAGTAGGTATTGGAGAAATGTAGTAATCAGTCTAGGGTCGACAGGCTGGGCTATTTTGCAGATCTTACTTTTGACGATGATAGCTTTCGGAGTAGGGATTTGGTTATTGAGTGCACAGTTACGTATTAAGCAGCTGGCTTTCTATAGTTTAATATTAATAATCCCTATTCTGTTATTAAGTATTCTGGCAGGGATGCAGCGATATCAATCAGACAGGAAATCAACTCATGGAATAGTTGTCTCTGATAGTTCACAGTTGCGCACTGGAGCTAGTCCTCAAAGCGAATTAATAATTGATATATCCGAAGGAGTGAAAGTAGAACTTAAAGATAGTATAGGTGAATTCTATAAAGTCCAGCTAATAGATAAAGAAATTGGATGGATATCAACAAAGGATATCAAAGCTATTTAGGCTTTGCCTCCGTCTAACTCATCCTGTAGTACTTGCAGCTTATCCCACTCACCATTAGCAGCTAGTTCAGCTTGCTGAGGCCATGTGGTTGGGTCATGCATTTTATACCTAGGACCTGCTTCTAACAATGCTTCTCTGATCTTTTCAGGATCAGCTTTAGCTAACAGTGCATAAGTAGTATAACCAGCTCCTGCTAATACCTCAGCGATCTTAGGACCTACACCCTCTATCTTTTTAAGGTCATCAGGTTTAGCATCCGTTGTTGCTGCAGGTGCTGCTGCTACTGGCTCTGGAGCTTTAGGCGCTTCAGCTACAGGTTTTGCTTCAGCTGCTGCAGGGACTGCTTCTTGTGGAGCAGCTGCCTTTTTAGGAGCCGCTTTTTTCTTTGGAGCTGCTTCTGCTGCACCATCTATCGGAAGTATATCGACAAATGTTCTATTCAATCTCCTTTTCTTGAAAGCAACTGTACCATCTATCAAGGCAAATAGAGTATGATCTTTTCCCATACCAACATTTAGTCCAGGATGAAATTTAGTACCTCTCTGTCTGATTATTATATTACCAGCTATAGCGGCTTGACCACCGAATAATTTAACGCCTAGTCTTTTACTATTACTATCTCTACCGTTATCAGTACTACCTACTCCTTTTTTATGTGCCATGACTTGATGATTTTATTTTTCTACGGATTAACCCGTGATAGAATCGATTTTGATCTTAGTGAATGATTGTCTATGTCCGTTCTTAACAGCGTATCCCTTTCTTCTCTTTTTCTTGAAGACTACTACTTTATCACCTTTTTGGTGATTTAGAACAGTAGCACCTACTGATGCTCCACCTACATTTGGTGTTCCTATCGTAGTAGTGCTATCACTGCCTACCATAAGGACTTCATCAAAAGTTATCTTATCACCTTCAGAAGCATTAAGCTGGTGAACGAATATTTCATTGTCCTTTTCTACTTTGAACTGCTGACCAGCGATATTAACTATTGCAAACATATCTTGTGAATTTGATACTTATTTAAAATGGTCTGCAAAAATATAACTATTCTACTTAAATAGAAAGATATTCTTTATCTGAAAAACCCAATAAATAAGAGGTTTTAGAGAAATTTAGGTCTTTTGAAGAAAGAGATCTCTCAAATAGAATTTTTTTGACAGAATCTCTCCGTCTCTTTCTATTTTGAGTTTTATCCGTTTGCCAGGTTTTGATTCGAATTTTTTGATCAATTTTTCTAAAGTATAGAATTTTGAACCTAGCCAGCCTATCTTGAGTATTTTGTCTTCAGGCCTGATATCTGCTTCACCAGCAGGGCTATTAGGAATGACACTACTCACTGAAAATGACCTAAAGTCCTTGCCAAAAGCGATTATTTCTAAACCGCTCAGATCGTACTTAAAATTATCATTGTACCGCTTATTAGGCTTTAGATATAGTTTTTTACCAAAGTAATCAATGATCACATTAAATCTAGAGAGCAATTTATTACCCAATATGCCATTCCTAATAATATCCCCTTTAAAATTCTCTAGATCAATATCTTGAAATGAGGTAAGTACAAAATCAAATTTATAAGGATTCAGGTCTAAGCTCTTCACTTTGCCGAGGAAACCTTTTATCGGACCTCCTAGGCCATATCCTAATCTACCATCTATGACCAGGTCAGGTAACGTAAGGCTACTATCAGTATTTGTATGTATCAGTAGTGGGATTGCAGCTCCTGTATCTACCAGTAGCGTCGTGTTGAAAGTATTACCGCTTTGAAATACAACCGGCGTTTTTAGATATGCTTTATTTTGTACTATATCTATATCGTAAGCGTGATAGCCAGAGCGTTTTTTAGGTACTTTAAATTGATGAGGATGAGTGATGGTTATTTTTTTCTTTCGGTAATCTATCGATAGTACCATTCCTTTAAAAAGGCTAGTACCCAGTATACCACTTATCTCTTCTCCTATTGCTTCTCTTAGTTTTGATATTTCATCTTCTAAGACTAGTATATCTCTTTTGACAGTAACTCCTTTCTTAAGGTCTAATAATACATTCCTCGCAATCAGGGCATGGACATCGTTGCTTATATCTGAGCCTAGTATCTTGATACGTTTTGTGTAATTCATATCGATCAGATCTGCCATGATCTTATGAAACATGATCGTATGCTCAGCACCAGTATCGAAGATAAACTTGAGGGGAAGGGTTTTGTCAATTTCTATGTCAACAACGATGAACCCTTGTATGTACTTGAACGGGATTACAATTTTATCCTTATTCCCCAATAAGTCTATACCCATCGGCTGGGCTTGAGATAAGTAGCTGAAAATAACTATAAAGAAACTTATGAGTAAAGTTCGTATCAAGATCTTTTGTCTATAGAGTATACATAAGATAAACAATAAATATATTAAATATGATGCCTAGGATACTAAAATAAAAAAGCCTGCTCAATTACTTAAGCAGGCTTGAATATCTAAGATATCTTATTTATTATTTTATTACCGTTACTTCGATTCTTCTATTCTTGGCCATTCCTTCCTTAGTATCATTAGACGCTACTGGATCCGCCGCTCCGAAACCTTTTGTAACGATTCTCGATGCGTCGATTCCCTTTGCTACTAGTCTGTTTTTCACAGCTACTGCTCTGCTTTCTGATAAAGTAACATTTTTTGCTGGGTCACCAGAACTGTCAGTATAACCATTCACATTTATTCTTACATCAGGATATGTGTTGAGTATCGCTGCGAAGTTATCTACTTCTGTACCTGATCCTCCAGATATATTTGCAGATCCCGAAGCGAAAGTCAAGTTCTTAAAAGTAACCTTACCATCTCCTTTAAATCCTCCATCAATGAAATCCTTCATCTGTGCTCCAGCAGAACCTGCAGCGAAAGTGATCTTATCCATTGCAGCTTTAGCAGCCTCATTGATATTTCCGAATACACCTCCAACAGCATCCATTGCACCACTTGCTGCATCACCAGCAGCATCCGCCATATCTCCTACTGCTCCGGCAGCTTTGTCTGTAACATTTTCTGTTGCTTCTTTAGCCTTTGCAGCCATGTCATCTAGTGCCCCTACACCAGAATCACATCCTCTACTACCAAACCATCCTAGCGCAAGTAATCCTAAGAAAACTGGCAATAAATACTTTAATAGACCACCGCCAGTTTTTACAGCTGCGCCGCCTACATCACCTGCCATATTCGTCACACCTCCTAGCGCTTTCTTGCCTGTATCTGCAGCACCACTTACCATATCAGTAGCTCCGCCTACTAGCTTCTTGCCAGCATCACTTACATTGTCCACAGCACCTCCGACAGCATCACCGGCTGCTCCCACGACATCACCTGCCTTGTCAAATCCTTTATCTACGATATTACTAGGTCCAAATCCCGATAGACCCATTGCGCCTGCCATCCCTGTTGGCAAAGCAGATGCTACATGACTTTTCTGTCCTTTAAGCATATCCATAAGACCACCTACATTAAGACCACCACTACGTACTTGCTTACCGATCATACTGATAACAAATGGTGCTGCCATCTTTAAGAGAGATGATGTTGCACTTGATTTCATACCAGTCGTTTTCGTGAGGATGTCTACGACACCTCCTATCTTATTACCCATCAGCATGGATAATATTCCAGATCCACCGTTAAGTAGACCATTGACAGCACCAGCGCCGCCACCAAATAAACCTCCTATATTTCCAAGTATGCTAGTATCAGCATCTTTTAATACGTTCATCAATCCATTTGCTCCTTCTTCTGTACTCCCTTTATCAATCACACTTCCAAGGATGGAAGGGAAAATGTTTGATAATGCCGAACCGACATTGGATTCTGATGCGCCCAAAAATTTTGCAGCTTGGCTTCCTAGTTCACCGCCAACCTGGTCTTTGAGCATATCTAATAAGTTGATAGACATAATTCGAATGTTTTTAATGTTAATTAATTTAGGAGAGTGTTATTGACATAATATGATGTACTTGTCTCCTGGAAAAAGTTTAATCTTTGGTTTTCTTTAATCTACAAATATAAAAAGGATATATAATAAAATTTACTTTATTTAATTGCCTGTATTTTAGACAGTTTTAGTTAATAACTAATGCATATACTTATCTGTAGTGATAGTTTTAAGGGTAGTTTGACTTCTCGTGAGGTTTCATATATCATAAGAGATATTTTGATTAAAAAGTTTCCAAAAGCAAAAGTTTACGCTATTCCTCTAGCCGACGGTGGTGAAGGGTCTATTAATGCGTTGAAGTCAGACAAAGGGAGCAAAATCATTAGACATCTGGCTACAGATGCACTCATGCAGCGTTTACAAGCTGCATTTTTATTATTTCCTGAGTCTAAACATGCTGTGATAGAACTAGCTCAGACTTGTGGTTTGTCCATATTGAATATTGAAGACAGGAATTGCTTTAACACCTCCACATACGGATTAGGCTTGCAGATCTTGGAAGCTATGAAATATGACGTTAAGTCTATTGATCTGCTGGTAGGAGGATCAGCTACTAATGATCTAGGGATAGGTATGGCGGCAGCTTTGGGATATAAGTTTTTTGATGGAGCAACATTGATCGATCGGCCGTGTGGCAAAGATATGCTATCGGTGACAAGAATTGACAAGTCCGACTATGTGGCAGTTGATATAGCATTTAGAGTAGTGACAGATGTAGATAATACCTTGCTCGGACACAATGGAGCAGCAGCCACATACGGCAAGCAGAAAGGCGCAAATGAAGAACAACTTACTCAATTAGAAGCTGGGGCAGAAAATATAGTGAAGCTTATACAAGAAAATCATGACGTGGACTATCAACGGCATGAAGGGGCGGGAGCAGCAGGTGGGGTAGGGTATGGGGCAATGGCATTTTTGGGAGCGAGTAAAGAATCAGGTATCGATTATATCATGGACAAACTTGGTATTTTAGAAAACATAAAACTTGCGGATCTCATAATCACAGGAGAAGGCAAACTGGATAAACAAACTCTCAATGGCAAATTAATAAGTGGGATATGTAAGCTAGCCAAGACTCAAGGAAAACGAGTGGTAGCGGTATGTGCTTTGAGCGAATTGGTAGATAAGGAAAGTCAAGCTCTTGGTTTAAATAAAGTTTATCCTCTCTACATGACTTTGCCAGAGAAAATATCTAGAAAAGATACTGAGATGAGACTCCAAAAAATAACAGCGCAATTAATAATTGATCATCTTGAGTAAGAATGGATAAGGAATTAGCAAAACTCTTACTGAACAAATTACTCAAGGTATATCAAAACTCGAGCCTGAGTGCTCTTGATCGTTGCAAAGAAATAGATAGGATCTTTAAGTTTAGCGTGGAGCAGCTCATAGAAAAAGCTGGTATCCACTTTAGTACGATGTTTTCTAAGGTTGCTTTTCTTGGTAATAAATTCACTCTGGACAAATCAGTCCTTTATCATATCCATGCATTCAGAAAAGCCTCTGAAGGTTATTTTGAACATGTAAAAGAGAAAGAACAAACGAAGATATATACTAAAGCAGTCGCTGAGTTTATCTATCAGACCTCAGCGTTAGAGCGTAATGAGGATTGGGCAGAGATCTTGGATATTACGCTTAAGATCAGCAAGCGAGCAGAGGTCACTCAGTATATTCCACATGCAGAGATCCTTGTACTCGATATAGACCTAGAGCAGCACCTTATCAAAGGTTACACGACCGTGACCCCTCATGAGAAAGTAGTTGTACAGTTTAATGTTCCTCATAAAAATGAGATCTATACAAAGAGTATAAGAGCAGTAGCACTGTTGAATGGATTGCCGATGAATTTTAATCTGCATGAAATAGAAGTAGACGAGGAGGGATTCTTTGTTCCTGGTATCATCGTGATAGAGCCTTCCTATCTAGTGGATGTAACTGCAGTGGCTGAAGCCTACAAGCAAGATGCTTCTATGACTAGGATATCCTTGCTACGTAGATTCTTGCCGTCTGCTAATTCTACCCCATTGCTGGTCGGTAATATCTCTAATCATATGTTGGACGAACTAGTGGCTGATCCGACATTAGAGTTTAGCGAGATAAAAAAACAACTGTTTCAATTGCATCCATTGACCTTTGCTCTTTATGATGACCGACAGATCATAGAGCTGATGTCTGATCTCAAATTACACTACACTAATCTCAAGAAAGTCATCACGACCGACTTTGTAAAACAGGGAATCCAACACAGCAATGCTTATCTCGAGCCAGCTTTCTATTCGCCTAGTTATGGTATTCAAGGGAGACTCGATCTACTACAACATGATGAATCCTCCAACAAGGCGACGATCATAGAGCTGAAAAGTGGAAAAGCATTCAGGGCTAATGTCTATGGGCTCAGTGAGAAGCACTACGTCCAGACCCTCCTCTATGACCTGCTGGTCAAATCTGCTCTTGATAAGAAGATAAGAGTAGATAGTTATATCCTATATTCTAAAGAAAGTGAACAATCACTTCGCTATGCCCCGGCCGTAAAGCTTAAACAAAAAGAAGCTATAAGAATACGCAACGAGATCATTGTGTATAACAAGTCTCTGGAGCAACTAGACAATGATGCTATTCACAATATCCTAGATTATATCAAGGTAGATAAATTCAAAAAGATCAGTGGTTTTGAGAAGAGAGATGTTGAGCAGTTCGAAAAAAATTATGGAAGCTTAGATGAGTTAGAGAAGCGTTACTTCAATTGTTTTACGGCCTTTGTTGCTAGAGAGCAGCGCCTATCAAAGATCGGACAGCAACAGATCAATTATATCAATGGGCTGTCAGGAATATGGGAGAATACCATAGAGGAAAAGAAAGAGAATTTTAATATTCTCAATGACCTAGAAATTACTACTAACTTATCCGATGAAGTGGTGCCTCAGCTAGTCTTCAAAAAGTCCAAGCTTACAATGAAGCTGAGCAACTTTAGAGTAGGAGATATAGGTGTACTATATCCAGAGTTAGGCGTAGTGCAATCAGCATTATACACACAAGTTTTTAAATGTACAGTGCTCGAAAATAATGACGATGAGGTAGTCGTGCGCCTCAGAAGTAAGCAAAAAAACTATAGCATATTCAGAAAGCATAAGTACTGGCATATAGATCATGATACCCTTGATACAGGCTATACCAAGATGACTAGAAGTCTGTTTGAGTTCTCTGCTAGTGTAAAAAGAAAAAGAGATCTATGGCTAACAAGAATAGAACCTGCAAAGACCGATAATCACGCTTATCAACTCTCTGCTGAGATGACAGCAGAGCAACAGCAGATAGTAGGGGAGATACTCGACAGTGAGGATTACTACTTACTATGGGGCCCACCAGGGACAGGGAAGACAAGTGTTATGGTCAAAAATATTGTTGCCCATTTATATAATAATACAGATGAAAATCTACTACTCTTAGCCTATACCAACAAGGCAGTGGATGAAATGTGTGAAGCACTACTTTCTATTGGTGAAGCATTTCAGGATCGGTTTATCAGAGTAGGTTCTAGGTATTCTGTGAATAGTAAATTCGTAAATAACCTACTAGATGTAAGCATCAGGAATGTAAGTTCGAGGAAAGAACTCCGCGAAATATTAGCAAGCAAACGAATATATGTGGGGACGGTGTCATCTATGATCGGCAAACGAGAGTTGTTTGATCTACTAAAATTTGACCGAGTGATCATCGATGAGGCCTCTCAGCTTTTAGAACCTACCATCGTAGGGTTCTTGACTAGGTTTAGTAAGGTGGTTTTGATAGGTGATCATAAGCAACTACCGGCGGTGGTGCGCCAGAGCAAAGAGGATGCAGAGATAAAGGATGATCAGCTCAATGCTCTAGGACTGACCAATATGTCCAATTCCCTTTTTGAGCGGCTATACCTACGATGCTTAGCTGAGGGTTGGGATTGGGCAATCGGACAGTTGACGCATCAAGGTAGGATGCATCAAGACATCATGACATTCCCTAATGAGCAATTCTATCAGGGTAATTTAAAAACTATTGACAAAGTAAAACGCCTTCAAGGATCGATGACCTTAGATACTCCTGATACAAACCAGGTTATAGCTTCTAAGCGAATGATCTTCATAGATTCTGAGGTGGACGAAAATGACCTACAGATAAAAACAAATCAAGATGAAGCTGAGAAAGTTGCGCTGTTGATCAAAGGGCTTCAAAAGTTATTTGATGAGAATGGATGTCTGCAGGACCGAAGTATAGGTGTGATCACGCCATTCAGAGCGCAGATAGCTAATATCCAGTCGCGACTCAAGCATCATGATGTAAAAGAGTCCTTGGTAGTAGTCGACACGGTCGAGAGATTTCAAGGTGGAGCTAAAGATGTGATCATCATCTCTTTCTGTATGAATCAGGTAAGTCAGCTCAGTCGTATGATATCCCTCTCTAGTGAAGGAATCGACAGGAAATTAAATGTAGCATTGACCAGAGCAAAAGAGCAATTGATACTAGTAGGAAATGAAAAGATACTTAGTGTTAATCCTGTTTATCGAGAATTGATCACGTCATGTACTAGGCTAGTAATTGATTAAAGAATAACGGATAAAGACGAAAGATTAGGGGAGGTTGCTTCATGGGTATTTCAGTATCCCCAAGGAGGCATGACCCCTTGAAAAAATTGAATCAATCTTTCAAAATTCCACGCAATTTGGTAGTCCTCTATCACCTTCGTATATCCGACTAGGGAATATTTAAAAGCTTATGTGTTTGTATGCTTATCCTCCATTTCGGATTTAGGTTGCAATATTTGATCGCTTCCATAGTATTCTCTGCTTGGGTAGGCGAGTCCATAGGTTGCAAGTAGTAATGCTCAAAGTCAAAATGCTCAACATCCTTTGGGTCGATGCCTGTCTGAGGATAGATCAGCTTTAGCTCATTTCCTTTTTTTACGACTAATTCTGTATTTGCTTTAGGGCTCATACATATCCAGTCTATATCTTCTGGCAGGGCTAGTGTGCCATTGGTCTCTATAGCTATCTCAAAGTTCTTCGCATGGAGAGCTTTTATCAAAGCTTCGTCTAACTGCAGCGCAGGCTCACCACCGGTAAAAACGATATAAGGCTGCTGATCAAATTCTTTGTTCCAGATTTGCTCACACTTTTCGACTAGTTTTTCTAGCGAGTATTTGCCGCCTTCCACGCCATCTGTCCCCCAAAAGTCCGTATCACAAAATTTGCATACTGCATTCGCTCTATCCTCCTCTCTGCCAGACCATAGATTGCAACCACTGAATCTGCAGAATACGGCCGGCCTTCCGGTATGATAACCTTCTCCTTGAAAAGTAAAATAGATTTCTTTAACTGAATACATATGTGGTATCAAAGAACGAGAAAAATAATCGGTTCAAGACTCCTTGTCAGCAGCTCTTTTTATGCCGCTTTAAACTCTTTTTACCTAGAAATACTTTTTATCATATCCCTTACAAAGCTAAAAGTCTTTACAGCATCGTTTTCAAAGTTCATTCTTGGGAAGACTTTTTGTACTATGCCTTGTCCATCTACCAAGAATAATCTTCCCAGACCAAGGTCTGCTGCGTAGGCTAGCTCTCCAAATATCTTAGACTTAGGTATGATCGGAAAGTCTATAGGATTTGCTTTTCTGAAGGGGATAAGAACAACTTTTTCTTCCATTGCAAAAGAAACTATTTGCAACTCATCTCGGTAAGTTGCTTGGATATCGTTAAGCTCTTTTATTTGGCTAATACTGATTCCATCATTAGAGCTCCAAAACCAAATAAGTACTTTTTTGCCTTTATAGTCACCTAGAAATTTTTCGTTGCCATAGATATCAGATGCCATGAATGGTGTGGCAGGGCTATTCTCAAACCCTCTGATCATTTCCTTTACAGGTGGCGTGAATTTTTCAAACTCTACTAAATAGTAATTATTGTTTTCTTGCCCTTGACTTTTGATTGCAAATAACACCAGCGTAGCAAAACAAACCAATCTTAGTATACTCATCTCAAGTTTTATAGTGATATAAGAAAATAGAACTTCTTGTATCTGTAAAGCTCAGTTATCTCGTTAATAAATAGAAGTGATTAAACAATATATTGTTAATTGTTTTGCAAGCCATTGATTATCAATCAGCTTTTTCTCGACCCATAGCTATGGCTATGAATCTCTCAAAGCGCTTCACCTTGATAACCAAGCACTTACAACTCATTTCAACATACATTATTAAATCAATTCTTGCAAATAACAATCCATTTTTAATAAATCGTTCATGAAATACCATTTAATACCTGGAGGCTGTGGTTTTGTAGGAAGAAATCTAACGAAGCGGTTGATAGATACTACTTCTGATATGATAGTAATTGTGGATGATCTCTCTACTGGGAGGGTACCGAAAGCATGGTTAAATATTGATGAGAAAGGATTGATAGAAAAGGGAAGAGTGGTTTTCTTTGATCAGGATATCAGGGCCTTTTTAAAGGATATTGCAGAGCCTGAACATGAATTCTATGGTGTTCAATTCTCAGATGTATTTCAGCTCGCCGCTATAGTTGGTGGTAGATCCATGATAGATGGTGACCCACTGAAGATAGCACTCAACCTCGCAATCGATGCCGAGTTTTTTCATTGGGCAAGTAGTCATAAACCGGAGAGGATACTTTATCCTAGTTCGAGTGCTGCATACCCAGTTGCTATCCAAACAAAAGAAAATAACAAAGCACTTATCGAATCCGATATCAGTCTTGAAACGATAGGCCTGCCAGACATGACCTATGGATGGTCTAAAGTGACGGGTGAACTATTGGCTAAGTTTGCGCATTCGCATTATGGATTATCTGTGGCATGCATAAGACCGTTTTCTGGGTATGGGGAAGACCAGGAGGTAGATTACCCGATACCAGCGATCGGTGCTAGGCTTGCCCGAAGAGAAGACCCTGTAGAAGTGTGGGGGACAGGTGATCAAGGTAGGGACTTCGTGCACATAGATGATGTCATCGATGTGATGTTACTTGCGCTTGATAAGATTCAGGATGGAACAGCGATCAACATAGGTAGTGGTAAGTTGACCAGTTTTAAAGAGATCATAAAAACCTATGCAGAGATAGCAGGCTATGACCCAGCGATAAAACAATTACTTAACAAACCAGTAGGTACCTTCTCGAGGTATTGTGATATGAGTTTTGTGAAAGAAGCGCTAGGATGGTCACCGAAGATCAGTCTGAAGGAAGGTTTAGAAAGAGTCTATAAGAGAGCCTTAGAAAATGTGGATTAAGAGTATTAAAAGAATATCAAATCTTCTGCAAAACACTATCTCCGATAGAAGCAGCAATCTTATAATTATTTCTTTCAGGTGCATTTCTTGTGATCAGCTCAGCAAGGAAGCCCGTCACGAATAATTGTGTACCGATGATCAACGTGAGTATCCCAAAATAGAAAAGTGGGCGAGTCGCGATTCCACCTGTAGAGAAAAATAATTTCTCAACACTGAGATATAAGAGGAGTATAAAACCGATCATCATAAACAAGGTACCTAGCGCACCAAAAAAGTGCATCGGCCTTTTCCCAAATTTACCAACGAATGTGATGGACATCAGATCTAGGAATCCATTGACCAATCGCTCTAGTCCAAACTTGGAACTACCATATTTTCTCGCTTGATGAGAGACTACTTTCTCCCCTATTTTGTCGAATCCTGCCCACTTAGAAATGACCGGAATATATCTGTGCATCTCTCCATAGACTTCGATATTTTTTACGACATCTTTCTTATAAGCTTTCAAGCCGCAGTTAAAATCATTGAGCTGTATGCCGCTAATTTTTCTAGTTACCCCATTGAAAAATTTAGATGGAATCCGTTTGCCCAGTGGGTCATGTCTTTTCTTTTTCCATCCAGATACTAGATCGAATCCATCTACCGTAATCATCTTGTGGAGCTCAGGGATTTCGTCTGGGCTGTCTTGTAGGTCTGCGTCCATAGTGATGACGACCTCTCCTTGCGCCTTTTCAAAACCTACGCTGAGTGCAGCAGATTTACCATAGTTCCTTCTAAATTTTTCTCCTCTTACAGTAGAGAATTTTTCCGCAAGCCTTTCAATGACATTCCAAGAACTATCCTTACTGCCATCATCGACAAAGATCACTTCATACGCAAAAGAAGACTGCTTCATCACTTTATCGATCCACTCCATAAGCTCTGGAAGGGACTCTTCTTCATTGAATAGTGGTATGACTACTGAGATATCTAGCATCTGCGATCAGGGTTAGACAGTTGCATTCTTTTTCATAATAGCAGATATAATTGCTGCTATTATAAATCCTGGAATGATAAGAGAGAATGCCCAGCCCATTAAAATCGTACCTATTCCGCTATTAGCACCTTCTTCTACAGCTTCTTTCATCATGTCTAGTTGATCCTCACTCATGCTTAACATACCTGACACTTTATCTATGGCTTCTATTTGTACTTCTTTACCTATCTCCAGTAGGGAAGGGTCTACGATATTACTCATCAGAAAACTGAATATGGCATAGATAAAGGTTCCTATCACGTAGGTCAAAAATGTACAGGATAATGATTCACCGAATGTCATTATACCACCTTGGTTTTGTCTAGTTGTCCTAGCCGCAATAACCATAAAGATCACTGGTATGACTATACTTATAATAGGTCCAAAGCCGGCAGAAAATAATAACCTGCTATTGATCAAATAGACAATTAGATATAAGCCGACTGCTATTGCTCCGAAGAACAGTCCATTTTTTATTCCTGAATTATTCATAATAACTTATTAGAGAATACAATATATCACAATAATTGCAATATGTATCTTGAAGGGATAATTAGAATTGCTGAATTTTTTTGTTATTCACTACAGCCAGTACCTTACCAACAAAATGTTCCCCAATAAAAGGAGTGTTACTAGACTTAGAGCGGATAGACTTTTTATCGTAGGTCCACGCGTGTTCTGGGTCGAATATGGTAAGATTTGCAGGCTGATCTATAGCAATAGTAGGGATTGACAAGCCTAAAGATTCTCTGGTTTTGTAAGCTAGAGCTTGCACGATCTGCCTTGTGGTCAGTGCTTTCTTAAGATATGTATTTATAACTGCATAACAAGTTTCTAGTCCGATAGCTCCATATGCTGACCTCGAGAATTCTAGGTTCTTAGATTCTATTTCTACTGGCTTATGATTAGTAGTGATGCAGTCTATGATTCCATCTTTGACGCCATCGATCAGTGCTAGTCTATCCTCCTCTGTGCGCAGTGGAGGGAGTACTTTATAATTGGCATCAAACTGCTCAAGCGCAGTATCATTATAAATTAGATTTAGATAAGGTACAGAACTGTATATGTGCTTTTTATTAATAGCCTTTGCTGCTCTTATCTTCTCGACCGAGTCATGTGAGGATATATTATGAATGAATATCTTGGAATCCGTATAATTTCTTAAACTCAAATCTCGCTCTACCTGGATGGACTCCGCCATATCCGCTATGCCTGGAGTGCCCAGTGCTGTGCTGACTGGGCCTTCGTGTACCATGCCATTACGGGCGATCGCCTTGTCATGAGGATGATTGATGATCAGGCCATTAAAAGACTTTACATACTCAAGTGCTCGCATCAAGACTCCGTTATTTTGTACAGAGTGCATCCCATCTGAGAAGGCAACAGCTCCTGCATGATGCAAGTCAACCATATCCGACATCTCCTCTCCTCGACAGTCTGTACTTATAGCTCCTATCGGGTGGAAATTCACTATGGAGTCCTTGGTGTTGTTTTTAATGTATTGTACCTCAGACTTAGTATGTATGGGGGGCTGCGTGTTAGGGAAGCAGGCTATCTCGGTGAATCCTCCTCTCGCCGCTGCTGCCGCCACCGTACTCAGCGTCTCTCTGTGTTCGTAGCCAGGCTCACCTATCTGCGTACCTATATCCAACCAGCCAATGGAGACTAAAGCGCCTTTGCATTCTACCGTCTTTACATTTTTAGTGATTCGGATGGATTTCCCTATTTTGGTAATGACTCCATTCTCTATAAGAATACTAACTTTCTCCTGATGGTGGGGGGAGTTCTTATCTAGAACCTTGACTTGTTTTAGGAGTATTCTCATTCAGTGATTATGTACTTTAAAATTTATTTGTGAATGTTTTATCCGTAGACATGACACTGGGTTTTATATGGTTTTTTGATCAACGCTGCCAAAATCTCAAAAGCAAAGCCTCTATACCAAGAAAAATCAATACTAAGATAATGCACCACCGCCAATAAGACATGCCACTATCCTTAGAATTTACGAAACTGGCTAAGCTGGTATCATCCCTTTGGTCGATCACATTGACACTATCCCCAAATCTACTCTTGAGCTCTTCGACTGAGAAGCAATTAAGGTTGGATTCTTTCCTATTGAAATTAAAGGCATAGACACCTAATTTTTTTTCTTCTAATTTGAGATCATAGAATCCAGATTCTGAAATATTATCTTTGACATCCAAAAGTTTTTTGTTACCACTACTGATCTGGCCCGGGATAAATTCTTCTGCACCGCTTATCTTATATAATATCTCACTGCCTGCATCACTCGCTTGCACTTCTATCAGATCATCTTTGCCTATGGTGTAAGCTATCTGCTGCTTACGCCCACTACTCAGGGACATTTTATAAAGCATTGGGATAAATATCTCCGCATTCCTTACCAGATCATTCATCTCGGTATTGATAGGAGCAGCGCATAGATAGATATTGCCATCCCCTTTGATATATTTAGATAGATACGAACTCCCATCTCTAAACGATAGTAATTTTTGCTGTCCACTTCGCTGAAAATTAGAGAAACTATAACTTGTGCTTACGGTAGGTAACTTTACATTTTGATCCGTTCGTTCGTACACATTACTAAAGATAAATTCATCCGTATTGATACTGCCGACTGTTTTGTTATTAGTCGATCGATCTGCGAAATTATTTATACCCAGTTGATTAGTTAGATAGTTAGCGGCAGTGATATCTAGTGAGCTACCTGGGAAGACCAACAGATTACCTCCTCCATCAGTATACTGCTTAAGCTCGGCTGCTAATCCAGAGCTGTACGAATTCAGGTCATTGAGTATGATCAGATCAAAATTTTTGAATTGAGAATAATCTACTCGATTAGTACTCTGATTAGTTACCTGAAAGTATTCCAAGCCATTGAAAGCAGCATTCAAATATTTAGAAGATGAGCTGCTATTCAATATCAGGATATTTATTTTCTCATCAATGTTGTAAGCGAATAAATATTTATCATCAAACTGTACTGGATAGTCTGATATTTCTATCTGCATCTTTTGCCATCCAGTCTTCAATATAGAAAGATTGAAGTCTTTAATTATAGAACTATTTGCTTCTATGTCAAATGAGCCCAGAGGCCTGGATTGGCCGTTTTCTACTAATGAGAGTCTCACGTTTTGTGCCACCTCATCACTGTAGTTTGTGATCTTTGCAAAGGCTTTATTAGCTTGATTGAGCATTGGTACTGGCGCTTCAAACCAGCAAGAGTCTATGCTTACATTCTTCTCTTGCACAGACTGTAGTGGTATCAGATTATACTCTGCTAAGGTATCTCGGATACCATCTATCTGCGTAATACTCTCCTGAAAGTCTGATAAGATGTAGATGATCTCATGGTCTATGAGTTGACTATTAAGTGTCTGCTTCTGTCGATTGATCACTTGTTCGATCGTCCGCACAGTAGGAGATATCTCTAGTTCATCCAGCATAGAGATAGCCACATCCTTACTTACCATCCGCTGATGTCTACCCTCAAAATCATTAGTCAGTATCTGAAATTTATCCTCTGGTGAGTAGGCCTCGATGATCGCTCTAGCTTTGTCTTTTGCTTTCGTGATTAATGGTACATCCTTACTGAGCGCATTCATGGAGAAGGAGTTATCTATGAATAAGCTGATCCCCTTGGTCCCTTTCTTGATATCCTCTCCGCTGGGGATATATGGCTGAGCGAATGCGAATATCAGGAACGCTAGCGCCAAAAGTCTCATTAGCAGGGTCAAGAAATTCTTCAGTTTATTACGAGAACTGGTCTCTTCTTTGATCTCTTTGAGATACTTGACATTAGTAAAGTAGACTTTCTTAAATCTCCTGAAATAGAATAAGTGGATAATTATTGGGATCAATAATGCCAGGAGTGCCCAAAGAAATGAAGGATATAAAAAATTCATTCGCCCGCAAAAATAGTTTATCTGCTAATATTTAAACTATAGAACGCTTATTAAGACAAAGAATTATCAATTCGAAGACTCAGATAGGTCTCCGACGATCTTTCTGCCATGATATCCGGTAGTCTGTAATTCCTTGTGTAGGCTTAGAAGGTTAGCGTTTGTTACCTTGCCAGCTGGCATGATGTTGATGCGACTATCACATATCTCCATCATTTTGCGGAGATTGTCTATTCCTGATTCTGCAGTATCAGCGCCCCCAGAAGTAAGTATGGTATCAATATGTGCACTGATCGCAGTTAATCTTTTAGTCTCTCCCAGTATATCGGCTGTAGCGTCTATAGCTTTATGTACCGTGACTTTAAGGGGTTGTGAAATAATCGCTAGCTTGTTTATCTTATCAATATCCAATATGTCACCAACTAATACCCCGAATACAACACCATGGACTCCCAATTGCTTACAGTAGTTGATATCTGCTTCCATTTGGATGATCTCCTGTCCAGAATACTTAAAACTTCCTCCGCGCGGCCTTATCATGACCTTGATATCTATAGTGAGGGTATCCATGCACTTCTCGATCAATGATCTGTCGGGGGTTATGCCATCTAGGTCTAATCTACCGCAAAGCTCTATTTGATTTGCTCCATTTTCTTGAGCCTTGATAGCTTCTTCATAGGTTTCTACACAGGCTTCTATTTTATAGTTTTTTATCATTGATTACAAATATGGTCTCAAATTTGAATTTAGTATTAAATTAAGTCATTTACATTTGCAAAAATTCATCTCATATGTATCGAATATTGATTCTTCTTACGCTATTTTCTCTTGGTTGTAAGACCGACCCTGCACCTGTACCAGTGGATATTGCTGTTAACAACACAGCACAACCTCAAGTACCAGCCGAGTCTGCAGTCACCGACCTAGCGACCAATAACAAAATAGTAGTACCCAATGCGACGACACTGATTCCAGAAGCAGTCATCGGAAAAATAATAAACCAGGATCCAGCAATGATCGAAACCATACAAGGCAACCCATTGTCGGAAAAGAATTACCAATCCGCTTTTATAAAATGGCCTGCCGACTTCGTTAACGCAGGTATCCTTTTGCAAGTTTCGAGAAATCCTGTCTATGACGAATATAGAGATTGGGCCATATCTTATATCGATACTAAGATAACCACAGGAGAAAATCTGCCTGGAGAGAAAGAGCTAGTAAAATTCAGCAAGTACACAGAACATGGAGACAGTGGCGCTTATAACTACCAAGCTGGTAAATATTACTGGAGAATAGGGCGAGATTATGTCATCACCATTGCTTTTAATATGGATTGGGATGAGAAAGAGCAGTACAGGATAGCCACAGAACTTGGTACAGAAATAATGAAGAAGTTTTAGAAAAAGAATAATAGATTTGCGGTCTCGATTAAAAGGTTAATTGAGAAAGTAGTTGCCGAAGTGGTGGAATTGGTAGACACGCTGGATTCAAAATCCAGTGCTTTCGAGCGTGCGGGTTCAAGTCCCGCCTTCGGTACGATGTTAAAGCATCTCAATTAATTTTGGGGTGCTTTTTTATTTTATTATTGTTTTACAAATTATAGTAGCACTTCAAGTTTTGTTGCGAGTTTGTTCAATTCGCAATTTGGAAGACTACCTTAAACTACCTAACCAATGTAATCTGCCCCTGGATAATCTTCTCTAATCCATCCCAATACCTGACCTGAGTAATGTAAGAATAAGTATCAGGAGCTAGTTCTCGTCCATTGCTTGTTCCATCCCAATATGCTTTAGGATCATCTTGCTCGACATCTTCCACGTACATGAGGCGCATTCCCCATCGGTCATAGATGGAGAAGAAATTGACTTTTGTTACATCACCTCCTAATATTCCAAACTCATCATTCTGTCCATCACCATTAGGGCTAAAGATATTTGGGATATAGACTTCTCGTTTATTCCTTCTTACTTGGTAAGTGATAGAATCGACTGCTGAGCAGCCGGTATTTGTGTCTAGGATATGCAGATAGTAAGTAGTTTCTGAGAGAGGTTGTACCGTAGTTTCTTCACAATCGGTACAAGATATTTTGTACTGAGGATTATTGGATGTCCAGGATAATTCTATGTTGGGATGCGTATTTGTAATGATAGGCTCTAAAGTAATTTCTTCTCCAAGAGGAATCTCTATTCCTTCTTCCAAGCTGATATCAAACTCGTCGGGAGAGTCTATAGTGACGAGGTCTGACACTGAGCAATCTCCATTACCATTGATTACTATGTGATAAAGACCTTGGCCTAATCCGGCAAAGTCAGGCTCTGTCTGAAAATTGACTCCATTGTCTATAGAGAATTGATAATCTGCAGTTTGGCCATCGACAATGATATTTATCTCTCCATTAGACCCACCTGTACAAGAGATATCGGTTTGATCAAGCAAATAAATTAGTTCTTTACTTTCCTCTATGAAAGTTTGAGTGGTTTCTTTACAAGATCCATCCGTAGTGGTCGTTATCAGCGTGTACTTGCCTGGTGCTAGATCTCTAGTTATTTTTTCAGTTGTGGTAAAATTATCTTGAGCACTTATCCAGTTGTAAATTAATGAAGAGGAAGGGTCCGTCGATATTATCTCTGCCACTCCATTGTTTTGACCACAGGAAGTATCTACGGTTTTGATGTCGTCTATTAGAGGTATGCAGGAGTTATTGATCTCTACGAATTTATAGGTGTCAGGATGAATATCATAAACATTTATTATTTGACCAGTCTCCAGATCTAGCTTGTAATATTTAAGATCTAGCATAGCGTAATAATGTCCATCCGAAATAGCGTGTGCTGACTTAGATATCAGTTGTAGTCTTTTTATCGTAGCACCTATTAATTTTGTTTCGCCAGTAGATGGGTCTAGACTTTTTAAAGCGAATCCGGCAGGGTCGACTTCTAAGCCATATAGCAAATTAGTAGAAGGGTCTGCTACATAGGAGATCATATTGTGCCCTGCTGTGCTTATCTGTCTTGTTATCTGACCGCTATGGATGTCGATATTATACAGTTGGCCATTAGCGATTAGTATGTAGTTGTCATTTAGTTTTGTGTGGATGCTATTGCCATCTAGTGGTATGTCTAGTAGTGCAGTAGGTATAGTGACTTGCGATAGTTGACCTGTACTAGGGTCATATTCGTTAAGATATGCTGGTCCTCTGATACTCTGGAACCCCATTCCATAAATGAGCGAATCACAGGAAGAAGTTTCCATAAACCTTAGTGATTTGGATAAGAAACTCTGCTTACCTAGGAATTTTCCGTCCTTGACATTGATGGAGTAAAGCTCATTGTCGCTACTCACAAAATAGTAGATGTCATTCATCAAGATATGAGACCCAGCAGAGATAGAACTAATGGTCAAAGTTGTATCAAAGACTGTATTGAGTTCTCCTGATCTAGCATCTAGTTGATCTAAGCTAAGTCGACCATTTTGTGAAATATCCAAGCCGTAGAGATCAAGATCGCACTGAGCAGCTATCTGTAAATGGAATGCGCAGAAGAGTATAAAAACAACTCCTACTTTGATCTTTATGAAAACATTTGATATAATCACCTTGATATTTCTGTCAAATACAAGACACGAGTCATCTACTTGACCTATAGAGCAAATAATAGATTGGGATAGGTATGTTAAGTAGCTTACACTTTAATCCAAGTCTTATGCCTAGCGGCTCTTTAAGCAGATAGCTTTTCTAGATTTTCTTGGATACGTTTAAGGTATTTTCTTTTGTAGTAAAATGTTTTGATGGTCCCTAACTCCTCAGGGGTGTGGTCTGTTTTTTCTAATAGACCATCTACAGATGTAGTAAGTTGTGTTTCGAAAGCTTTTATTTCGTTCAGTATTTTTTGATGTTGAGCCTTATCAAAATCGAACTGTATCTCCATGATCCTTTCATTGATATCCATCATTTCCATGAGAAAGTCTTGAGGTATTTCGTCCTTGTCGGTAGGCTTGATGACTTCTTTTAACTCAAGAATATACTTTAGTCGCTTATCAAAATTCTTTAGCGTTTTATAAGCTTCATTATTGAAAGCAGACTTCTGTAGTACTTCCTCCTTAGTCAGTTCTGACGAGTCAGTATGAAAGTCAGGATGATAAGCTTTGCTGTATTCGTAAAACAGTTTCTTGATGTCAGCTTGGTTTGGAGAAAAGCTGATAGGGATATTATAAAATTCAAAATAGTCCATCTAGAATAATCTGGAGATATCTAGTCCTAGTGCATAGACCATCAACATGATAAGTAATATGAAACCAGCCATGGTGCTGTACTCGAGTACCTTATCACTTGGCTTTCGACCAGTCACGACTTCCCATAGCAAGAACATCACATGCCCTCCATCTAATGCAGGTATAGGAAGGATATTGATAAAACCTAGAAGGATCGATAGCATGGCCGTAAGATTCCAAAATCGTTGCCAGTCCCAAGTTGTACCGTATAGCTTTCCAATAGTAATAAAGGACCCAAGCGAATCCTTAGCTTTTATTTTTCCTCTAAATATTTGTCCAAATGCTTTTACTTGATTAGATAGAAAATCCCAACTCTCTTGGGCTCCAGCAGGGATGGCTTTTGCCATGCTGTATTTTTCGGTAGCAAATTCATAGTAGTGGGATAGTCCGTGTGCGTAGACTCCCAGCTTATTACCTTCCATCATTTTGATGTCGGCTGTAATTGTATCCCTGTTTCTGAGTGCAGTGACGATCACTCGATCTGATTCTACCTTTGCAATCGCTTGTGCAAACTCATGATACCACGGATAGTAGTTGCCATCGAGTCCGATGATCTTATCAGTTGCCATGAGCCCTGCATTCTCTGCAGGAGAATCTTCGACGAAGCTTTCGATTGTATAAGGCATCCTTAGTTCAAATATGGATTTCTTTTGATTCTCATATTTTGTTAGCTCAGCTACTACTTCGGGTTTTAGATCTATGTCTACTTCTCGATTCTCTCGCTCGACGGTCATCTGCTTCGATTCATTGAAGACCACACCGTTTATAAATTCCGACTTACTGAATCGCTCGAAATCTTTATCGCCGATCTTTAAGATCTTATCACCGTCTTGTAATCCTAGTTGCATTCCCAGACTGTCTACGAATATCCCGTTGGTCACTTCCGCATTAGGAAGATAGTTCTTACCCCAAACATTGAATATCATAGCGAAAAGAAGTATTCCTAAAATAAAGTTAACGGTCACTCCTCCAACCATGATGATCAATCGTTGCCATGCCGGCTTAGATCTAAACTCCCATGGTTGTGGTGGGCCTTCCATTTGCTCCTTATCAAAACTCTCATCTATCATCCCCGATATCTTGACATAACCCCCGAGTGGTAACCAGCCGATCCCGTATTCTGTTTCTCCTTTTGTAAAACTAAATAGCGAAAAATATGGATCAAAAAATAGATAGAATTTCTCTACCCTAGTCTTGAACCACTTAGCAGGAAAAAAATGCCCGCATTCGTGTAAGATGATAAGTATGGACAAACTCAGAAGAAATTGCCCCACCATGATTACCGTATCCATATCTATTATAGTCTGAGAAGTGATTTAAGAAAGCGATTTTATGTCACTTCTGTTTTTTATAACTCTGCTTAGCGCAAAATGTTTCTAAATTCGGGGCAAAAGTAATATTTACTTGTGATAATTGTCATTGAGCTCTATTAGTTGATTATACTATGTTTTTATTCTATACACCAACAAATACAGACGGTTCACTACTGCTTGCAGAAGATGAGCTAAGACATGCCGTAAAAACCCTCCGCAAAAGATCAGGAGATGAGATATGGAGCACGGATGGGCAAGGTAATAAGTATAGATCCAGGATAACTGACATGACTAAGTCGAGTGCAACTTTGCTAATACTGGATCAAGAGAAAGTGCTATCGCCATCGCCCCAGCTACACATGGCCATAGCCCTTACTAAGAATGCAAGTAGGATAGAATGGTTCCTAGAGAAAGCAACAGAAATAGGCGTACAGCAGATCACGCCTATCGTTACCGCTCGCACTGAGAAGAGGACCATGAAGCAGGGTAGGGCAGAGAAGATCATCGTCTCCGCTATGAAGCAATCACTAAGATATTACTTGCCTCAGTTAGCAGACCCGACAGACCTCAAGACATTTATGGAGCGAGAGAGCAAATCCTCCAATGACAAATTTGTAGGACATTATCAGGAAGATAATCTTCAACTTACTAAATCGCTGAAGGCAGGCGTTAATTCAACGATCATGATCGGACCTGAGGGAGACTTTACGGATGATGAGATTGAACTGGTCACCCAAGCGGGATTTACCTCAATAAATCTGGGTAACCATCGTTTGAGAACTGAGACGGCTGGTATCACGGCATGCCACACGTTTAATATTGTTAACAATGGGTGATCACAAAGAATGCTATGGGAAAAAAGTAGATAATTTGGTGTTCTATATCCTCATTCCTAGTTTCTTGGTAAGTGTGGGGCCGATGTTTGCAGAGTCGGAAGCTTTTTGGATATTATTGGTCGTTAATACTTTGACATGGGGGTTTATCTATTGGGCATACACTAGCACTGATACTTGTATAGTAGATAATTTACTTATCCACAATACAGGGCCGATCAGTTGGGAGATAGAGATAGATAGTATATTAGCAATAAGGAGAAAATCTCGTAGTGTCATCAATCATGGTACTTGGTCGCTGGATAAAATGGATATCGTATATCTAGAAAAATATAAGAAGACTATAAGCATAGCTCCATTGCTTAAGGAAGAATTGATACATAAATTAGCAGAACTGAATCCTAAAATAAAAATAAGTTGAGATATAGATCATTATTGACAATAGTAGTTTGCGCAGTGTCCTTTGCCTTCACAAACATTGCGACAGTGAGTCCTCCGAGTAGTAAGCGTTTACAATTGGCATTGCTTAAGTATAATGCTGGTGATTGGTATTCTAATCCCACAGCACTTAATAATCTTGCCCTGTTTTGTAACCAGGAGTTGGGTACAAATTTTGATCCTCAATATGCTACTGTAGAAGTAGGCAGTGCTGATGTTTTCAATTATTCCTTTCTGCATATGACTGGACATGGCAACGTGCTATTGTCTGATAGCGAAGCTGAGAATCTAAGGCTCTATCTGATGGCGGGAGGCTTTTTGCATATCGATGACAATTATGGTATGGATCCCTATGTGAGGGTGGCTATGAAAAAAGTGTTTCCAGAACTAGAGTTCATAGAACTACCATTTAGTCATGAGATATATGATCAGAAGTATAGGTTTGAAAACGGTCTTCCAAAAATCCACAAACATGATGATTCACCAGCTCAGGGCTTTGGACTTGTCTGGGAAGGTAAGCTGATCTGCTTCTATTCTTACGAGTGTGATCTAGGAGATGGCTGGGAAGATAGAGATGTACATAAAGATAGCGATGCCGTGAGATTACAAGCACTTAAGATGGGAGCCAACATTATTCAGTATGCTTTTGAGAGGTAATGATTTGTCTTTAACTGTGATGAATATGAATACCTTGCTTAAAATGTTGATTGATGTGTATGCTCTAAAACCTGTATGGTCTAAAATCTGTCTGCTCACTGCACAATAATCAAATCAATCATAGTTGAGTCCAGGTCTCATTCAAAGATCAGGTGACTGCCCTTCTTGAGGTATTTCTTCACATTGATCCAGAATCCAACTACTAAGTAGATAATAATTGGAGAACCTAGCGCCACAAAAGAAGTATAAATAAAGTATCTCCTGATAACAGAACTGCGAATACCCATTTTTTCACCCAGATAGCTACATACTCCGAAGGAGTAAATTTCTATAGCGTCTTTGATCTTATTTATCATTATTCTAAAAATAACAAATAGAATAGAGGATAACGGAAGATAAATATGAAAATTTTGTTTTGAGTTTTGACTAAATAGTCCTGGTAGGATTTTTCGTTGGTGTCTCTATAGTTTGGGACATGTCAAAAGAACTCTTATGCATGTATTTAGGAGAGAAGTCATTGCGATTGAGACAATGAAGGACGTATAAAAACCCTATAAGTCCAACTATAACTAGCGCACAAAGTATCAGTGGATCTTTTCTAGCTATATCATCTTCCGGAAAAAAGTCAATAGCATTATTGTCTCCAAGATGGGGCTTGGAGAATTGTAATCGATTCTCGATCATATGAATTCGGTTTTCAGTAAAAAAATCGGTTTACAAAGTGCTCTGCAACACTTTGTGATACAAAATTATGAAATTCCTACTTATTACGAAAAGAAAGAATATATTTTAATATTAATATATGTCCCTAGTATTGAGAGAGTTATACGTATTGACTAAAGTGTTAATTTAAGCCTAAGTCCCATATGTAAAGGCTTTTTGAGGCCTGATAAATTGGGGTAGAGAAAGCTAATACTGATTCGATAGGTTGTTTGGCTTCTCAAACATTTAACACACTATGAATGGAATCGAAGGGAAACTGGCCACATTCTTAGATCTTAACGAAATGATGGGCTAAATATATAGTAACTTTATATGTATAAACTAGTGATAACAGCGTAATGGCAGAGAAAAAAAATACACCAAAGAAGAACAATATCAATATTGAATTATCAGAAGAGGTAGCAGAAGGTACTTATGCTAATCTTGCTATAATATCGCATTCGCATTCGGAGTTCATAGTAGATTTTATTAGAATGGTCCCTAACGTTCCAAAGGCGAAAGTAAAGTCTAGGATAATCCTGACACCGATGCATGCCAAGCGATTGATGAAAGCACTAAATGATAATATCAAGAAATTTGAGAAGCAGCATGGCACGATAACAGATGATAAGTCAACACCTCAGATGCCTCCGATGAACTTTACGCCTACTGCGCAAGCTTAGAAAGTTCAAGTTCAAGTTTCAAGTTCAAGTTCAAGTTCAAGTTCAAGTTCAAGTTTCAAAGCTCAAGCTCAAGCTCGAGTGCAAATACATTTTTCTAATTTGTCTTCTCTGAAAGGGATGATGAATTCCACAGGGTGCTTTCAGGCTTGTAGAATCTAGGAAAAGGTTAAAACAGTTTGCCACTACTAGCTGGAGGTATAACACCTAGGTGTCTATAAGCCTTCTCTGTAGCTTCTCTACCACGAGGGGTTCTTTGGATATAACCTTCCATAATGAGGAATGGTTCGTGTACTTCTTCTATGGTGCCTGACTCTTCTCCGACCGCGGTCGCAATGGTAGTAAGGCCTACAGGGCCACCTTTAAATTTTTCGATTATAGTCGACAGTATCTTATTATCCATTTGGTCAAGACCGTTGGAGTCAACATTCAATGCTTTGAGGCCGTATTCTGCGATGGCCTTGTCGATGTTGCCATCCCCTTTGATCTGAGCGAAATCTCTTACTCTTCTGAGCAGCGCGTTAGCGATTCTAGGTGTACCTCTACTTCTCCTTGCGAGTTCTAAAGCACCTTCATCGTCTATGGGTATTTTGAGAATTTCTGCGCTTCTATGCATGATCTTCTTGAGAGTAGCCGTATCGTAGTAGTCCAGATGACAGGTGATACCGAATCTAGCTCTAAGCGGCGGCGTCAGCAAGCCCATCCGAGTCGTTGCTCCTACTAGTGTGAATGGATTTATACTAAGCTGTATGCTCCTAGCATTGGGCCCTGAGTCGATCATGATATCGATCTTATAGTCCTCCATGGCTGAGTATAGGTATTCTTCTACTACATTGTTAAGTCGGTGTATCTCATCTATGAATAGTACATCTCCTTCCGCGAGATTTGTGAGTAGCCCTGCTAGATCTCCTGGTTTCTCTATCACGGGCCCAGAGGTTATCTTGATTCCTGTCTCTAGTTCATTGGCTACGATATGAGAGAGCGTCGTCTTACCTAGGCCTGGAGGACCGTGTAATAGGACATGATCGAGCGCTTCTCCCCTGAGTTTGGTGGCTTGTATGAATACTTTTAGGTTTTCTACCAGCTTAGGTTGCCCACTGAAATCATCTAACATTTGAGGCCGCAAAGCCTTTTCTATTTGCTTGTCCTCAGTGGATATACTCGCGTCTGTAGGGTCTAAATGAGGATTGCTCAATCTCGTATTATGATTTTTACTAATGCAAATTTAAGAATATCATTTGGACTATGTGTACAGCCTTGTACAGCTAATTCAATGGTTTTAAGCACTCATAGTAATTAATTTTTAACTTTGCGCGCATATTATTAAATTTTTAAATCATATATAAATGAGTGGTACAGCAATAACAATGAGTCGGAGGGGAAAACTTCAGGTTCCAAATGATCCGATCATTCCATTTATAGAAGGCGATGGCATAGGTCCAGATATCTGGGCGGCATCTGTCAGAGTCCTAGATGCAGCAGTAGAGAAAGCATTCGACGGTTCAAGGAAAATTCATTGGAAAGAAGTCCTAGCAGGGCAAAAAGCATTTGACAAAACTGGCGAATGGTTACCTCAGGATACTTTGGATACAATAAGAGAAAATCTTGTTGCCATAAAAGGACCACTAACAACTCCTGTAGGAGGCGGTATCAGATCCTTGAATGTGGCTATCAGACAAAAGCTAGATCTATACGCTTGCGTGAGACCTGTTAAATGGTACTCAGGAGTGCCTTCACCTGTGAAGAAGCCTAAGTTGGTAGATATGACCATCTTCAGAGAAAACACAGAGGATATCTATGCAGGTATCGAGTATCTGCATGGTACTGCAGAAAATGATAAGGTAAAGGATTTCTTGATGAATGAAATGGGCGTAACCCAGATCAGATTCCCGGATACAGTATCTCTAGGTGTCAAGCCAGTATCGGTAGAAGGTACAGAGCGAATAGTAAGAGCATGTATCAAAGATGCACTAGCTAACAAAGCAAGTTCAGTGACACTGGTACATAAGGGAAATATCATGAAATTTACAGAAGGTAAGTTCAAGGAGTGGGGTTATGATCTTGCTAAGAAGGAATTTGATTCTAAAGATTATCAAGGAGGACCTTGGCAGATCATAGAGCACAAAGGAAGACAGTTGATCATTAAGGACGTGATAGCAGATGCATTTCTTCAGCAGATCTTGCTAAGACCAGCTGAGTATGATCATATCGCTACGTTAAATCTTAATGGAGATTATATCTCTGATGCGCTTGCAGCAATCGTAGGAGGTATAGGAATCGCACCAGGAGCTAATATCAATTATGATACGGGTATCGGTGTATTTGAGGCAACTCACGGTACAGCACCTAAGTACGCTGGTCAGGATAAAGTAAATCCTAGCTCAGTGATCTTATCAGGTGTGATGATGCTTAACTACATGGGATGGAAGAAAGCAGGAAAACTAGTAGAGAAAGGTATCAAAGGAGCTATCAAGAAGAAGAAAGTAACTTATGATTTCGAAAGACAAATGAAGAATGCTGAATTAATGAAGTGTTCTGAGTTTGGGACGGAGGTAATTGCGAGTATGTAAGAATTAGTCGATTGTCATCAGTCGGCAGTCGATAGATAAAATAAAAAAGCCTTCATTGGAATTCCAATGAAGGCTTTTTTTATTTTCCTTTAATTCTAGATAGATTATATTTCTGATTATGTCCTCTGAAAGCCCTCTTTTCTCACCCGTGCTCTAGCTACGCAGAAAAGCTAGTCCCACAGCCACAAGAGTCCTTAGCATTAGGATTGTTAAATACAAATCCTCTATTCTCTAAGCCATCTAGCCAATCTATCTCCATACCTATGAGATAGATGCCGTGTGACTTTTCCATTAATATCTTATTACCATTAAGCTGATAAGACTCGTCATTTTCCTTTTGCTCATCGAATCCTAGTACATAAGAAAAACCAGAACAACCACCACCTTTCACGCCTATTCTGAGACCATAATCAGCAGGGACATTCTGCTCAGTTCTGATTCTTTCTAGTTGTTTTAGTGCAGTCTCAGTTAGATTTATCGGACTTACTTTTTCCTGTACTTCTGTCATTGTCGCATGTTAAGTTATTACAAAAATACTCTCTTCGAGTTTAACAATTAACGATTCGAATAGATAAATAGTTCTAGCGATGGATATATCATTCTAATAAAGCTATTTTTGTTAGCATCAGTCATTTAATATGGAGGCACTCACGATAGTCTTAGAAATACTCAAATTCACTATACCTGGCCTAGTCGTATTTGCCGCAGTTTATTATGTTTTGAAGCGGGTATTTGCTAATCAGATAGACCTAGAGCAAATAAAATTTAATAAGGAACGGAAGAAAGAAGGAGTCGCAATAAAGCTCAAAGCATATGAGCGATTAGCCTTGTTTTGTCAACGCATATCCGTCCCAAGTATGATAGGCAGATTGACAATGAATAGTATGACCAATGCTGATCTAGAACAGGCCTTGCTTATCTCAGTACAGAAAGAATACGAGCATAACATGGTACAGCAGATATATGTCTCTAGTAACTTATGGATGATCATAGAAGCTGCTAAAAATCAAATTATAGAGATCATAGTAGGTTCTGCAGCGAAAGTAGATCCTAACGGTAATGCTAATGAGCTAGAGAAAAAAATATACGAAGTATATAAAGAATTAAAACTGGGACCTGCGCAGCGAGCGATCAGTGCCATCCGGAAAGAAACAGAATTGATATTGTGATATGAATGGAAGTATAACAAAGTGGTATAAATTCATTGCCATTTCATTGGTGATCAGTATGACAAGCTGTGCTAAGAAGGTGTGGCAAGTTACTGATGCCGACACGAGCTACTATAGGTTTGATGACAAGCTAGATTTATCTGCAGATCAATCTGTAGATGATATCATAAAACCTTATAAGGCAAAGCTAGATGCAGAGATGAACGAAGTAATAGGGGAGATCGCACACGATATGTCTAAGCGATTACCTGAAAGTACGCTAGGAAATTTTGTAGCAGAATTACTAAAAGACCAGACAGAACTGATCATTGGAGATAGTCTTGACTTTGCTATGCAGAACCATGGAGGACTGAGGATCTCGAGCTTAGCCAAAGGACCTATCAGCAGAGGTAAAGTGTTTGAGCTGATGCCATTTGATAATATGCTAGTGGTAATAACGGCTGATGGAAAGATCATAAAAAAGTTATTCGATGTGATAGCTTACAAGGGTGGGTGGCCGATGACAGATGATATCAAGCTGACTATAAAAGATACCATAGCTACAGAGATATTGATACATGGACAGCCGATAGATGATGACAAGCTATACAAGTTTGCTATCAATGACTATATAGCGAATGGGGGAGATAATTGTGATTTTCTGCAGGAAGGAAAAGTAGAGACATTGAATATAACAGTGCGGGATGCGATCATCGACTATTTAGAAAGGACTAAAGGCACTAAGCACAGCAGCAAAATTACTGGAAGAGTAAAACGATCTAATGACAACAAGTAGAAGATCATTTCTGAAGAGGATGGGACAGGCTTCTCTCTTGTATTCAGGAGGGGCACAGTTGATATCTGAACTAGACCATCTGGATATTACTAAAGTAAGCATCCTACACACTAATGACGTGCATAGCAGGGTCGACCCCTTCCCGATGGACGGTAGCAGAAATGAAGGGCTAGGAGGAGCAGCAAAAAGAGCTGCATTGCTCAAAAAGATAAGGGCTAAAGAACCCAATACACTCTTGCTTGATGCAGGAGATATATTTCAAGGGACGCCATATTTCAATTTTTATGGTGGGGAGATAGAGATGAAGCTCATGTCGCAGATGGGATATGATGCGAGCACAATAGGCAATCATGATTTTGATGGAGGGATAGATGGTTTGGAGAAGCAGATGGTCCATGCTAAATTCCCATTGATAATTGCCAACTATGGTTTTGAAAATACCATTATGAATGGGAAGACTATGCCTATGAAGACCTTTACTAAAGACAAGATCAAAATAGGAGTCACAGGCGTCGGTATAGAGTTGCAAGGATTGGTGCCAGGGAGCCTTACTAAGGAGACGGTGTATCAAGACCCAATAGCTAGAGCAAGTGAATATGCTGCGATATTAAAACATGACCTTAAGTGTGATCATGTCATCTGTTTGTCTCATTTAGGATTTAAGTATAAGGGTAATAAAGTATCAGACATGGTACTAGCTGAAAGGAGTAAAGATATAGACCTGATAATTGGCGGCCACACACATACATTCTTACGAGAACCAGCAAATGTTCTAAATGTAGACGGTAAGAATGTCGTGGTGAATCAAGCAGGATGGGGCGGAATAATGCTAGGAAGAGTGGATGTATACTTTGAAAAAAATAAAAAAGGTAAATGCATTACTTGCAGAAATGAATACATCAATTAAGACTTTAAATTGTGAGATCACTCCAAGTCGTTATATAGACTTCCTTGATACTCTGTTAGTTAGTAGATCAACTTTTGTACGCATTATAATAAAATAGCATATATAATATTGATAATCAAGGAGTTACGAGAAATATTTTTCCAAAAATTGCTTGACTTTTCTTTTGAATCCAAACTTATTTATACATTTTTGTCAACTGTTCAATTATAGAATAACCAACTTTTAATTGACAGATATAATCTGAAACACAATAGGCGTTTCAAATTATAGCATCCCGATTTCCTGTAACATATTTGGTAAGAGCGTAAATTATATTGAGAATGGTGATAGATCACATTACTGTCTGGGGTAGATGTCTACAATACATAAAAGAAAATTTAAACGATCAAGAATTCAAGACGTGGTTTGAGCCTATTAAGCCTATCAAATTATTTAACGAATCACTTACTATACAAGTCCCTAATAAATTCTTCTACGAATGGATAGAAGAAAACTATGTCAGCCTTCTCAAAAAGACCGTAAGAAAAGAAATCGGAGAGAAGGGTAGACTAGAGTATCAAATATTGCTCGACAATCATAAGGAAGCTGGACAAAGAAAAACTACTAGCGATAAAGTATGGATGCAAGGGGATGAGATCAAGAATCCGTTTGTAATTCCAGGCATCAAAAAGATGAAGGTCGATCCTCAATTGAGCGATCAGTACAAATTCGAGAATTTCATAGAGGGTTCTTGTAATCAGTTAGCCAGATCAGCAGGAAAGGCGATTGCTAATAATCCAGGTAAGACCGCTTTTAATCCATTAATTATTTTTGGGAATGTTGGGTTAGGTAAAACTCATCTGGCACAAGCTATAGGTAATGATATAGTTGCTAAGAATACGGCAAAGAATGTACTCTATGTAAACTCAGAGCGCTTTACGAATCAACTCATCGAAGCAATAAAGAAAAATGCAGTCAATGATTTCATGAATTTCTATCAGATGATAGATGTTTTGATCGTAGACGATATTCAGTTCCTAGCAGGACGTAAGAAAACGCAAGAGATTTTCTTCAATATATTTAATCAGCTTCACCAAGATAGGAAACAGATAATCCTAACTTCTGATCGTCCTCCTAAGGATATGGAAAACATGCAGGAGCGTCTTATCTCTAGATTTAAGTGGGGATTGACAGCTGATATGCAGGTGCCAGAGTTTGAAACCAGATTGGCTATTCTTGAAGTCATTCTTGAGAAGGATAAGATAGAGATACCAAAGGATGTAGTTGAATTCATAGCATATAATATCAAGAATAATGTTAGAGAGCTAGAAGGGGTCTTAATATCTCTAGTAGCGCAAGCAACGCTCAGCCAAAAAGAGATAGATATCTACCTAGCAAAAGAGGTAGTACAAAATTTTGTCAATAAAGTAGATAAAGAAGTAACGGTAGAAAGCATTCAAAAGATGGTAGCCGATCACTTCAATGTAGAAGTAGATAAGCTCCGTGCTAAGACTCGTAAACGGAAAGTCGTAGTAGCTAGACAGTTATCTATGTACTTGGCTAAGAACCATACAAAGAGTTCGCTCAAATCGATAGGCGAAAACTTTGGGGGCAGAGACCACAGCACTGTGATTTACTCTTGTAAAGCAGTGCAAGATATGATGGATACTGATCTTAACTTCAAAGATACTGTAGCAGATCTCGAGAAGAAAGTACAACTGAGTATCAGTACGATTTAGGTCTATATATTTAGAAATTCACTTCTTAAAGCTCTATCCTTATTATGTTATACGCTCAGCTAGCTAAACAGCAATATTCTGCGGTATTCCAATTCTAAGAATAAAGTAGCATGAGATGTTTAGGGTTGATGGTTTAGTGTTCCTTAATATTAGTTTTATCTCCATAAGGCTTTAATGGTTTTCTATCAAATTGTACTGCAAAATCACACAATAAGAACGAATAATGTGATTTAACTTGAGGATGATCTCTTTAATATTCCTCTTTTCTATGCGAATGCGGCAAATAGGTTTATCGATAAGGCTTTGCATATATCAAACCAGGTCTTCAATACATCAATAGTGTTTCTGCCAAGCCTATCAATGGAGTGCACCTCCAGATGCTTTAACTTACCACTATCGATAAGAGATTTTATTTGAGACCCTTTCGGTCTATCGAAGAATGGGATCTTGTCAGAGCATTTGTCAACAAATAACTTATCAAAATATTTTGTGTTTATTAACTGCCTATCCTCGTTTTGATCTATAGTAGATACTCTAGAGTAATATACTTTCATTTGATACTATTTATGAATATGCAAAATACTACCTTAAAATAGTACTATAGCCATCATATTTCATAGAAAAAGTACTACTATTTTAAGTACACCCTAAAATAGTATTAGTACTTCATAAGATATTTACCGATAATGCAGTTAGACATAAAACCTATTAGTAAAAGGTCCATCAATAAGTTTTATTTTATCAATGTACAGCAGCACCAAAGCGAGTTACGAATGAAACATTAAAGCTTCTGCCAGCTTCCAGAAATACATTTTGGTTCCCTGGTGCTCCTCTAGAAACGTGGCTTCTATATGCCTTGTCTCCAATATTTGTGACACTAAATATTAGTTTAGCATGTGGAGCACTTGCACTGAGGTTATGTAAATTCAATCCTGCTTTTAGGTTTATAATTCCATAACCAGGAGTTTCTATCTCATTAGGAGCTACATCACTTTTTTCACTAACCAATAAGTATTCTGGCTGTACAAAAAATCTATTATTCAGATCACGATAATGGAAACCTATCCATGATTGAGTTGCAGGAATTTGAGGTAGCGGATTATCGGTAACCGTATTATCACCATTTATAGTTGCACCGCTTATAAATACGTAAGAAAGTGCTCCGATTTTAGCTTTACCATACCACTCAAGACCAGTGATAGTTGCCTCGCCTATATTTTGAAATTGTACAGATGGAGCATCTGCGAATGTTATATCTTGCAGAACAAATAAATTGTTTAATCGGTTTTGATAAAATGCAGCTTCTAACGTTAGACTTTTACTTTTGTAATTAGCGCTTAATTCATAGAATACGCCATTCTCCGGATCAAGATCTGGATTAGGCACCAAGAATCCTTGCCCTACTGCGGTGAAGTGATACTTTGAAAATAGATCTGTCCCTCTAAACGAATTCGCAACATTTGCTTTTATATTAAAATCATCTGTAAGAGAATACTTTATGCCCAAGTTTCCTGAGATTGCTAAATCATCGTCTGATGTATTGTCATCATTATAAACTTCGGCGATTGCAGGAATATCAAAAGGACCATCATCTATGCTGGTAGAGACATTATCTAATCTTGCAGCTATTAGTAGATTAAGCTTATCGCTTAATTGCACTTCTTCTATAGCAAACAATCCTATACTACGACTATAGCTGTCTGGCTGTATCTGAGTAAATGGTCTATTTATTTCGTTTACTTGCGCTCCTGCAGGATTCATAATCAGGATATTGAGGTCTCTATGTGTACCGATTCTATGCTCATATAAATAATCTAGACCTACAGTAAGTTTCGCTTTTTCATTTTGCCTTAGTGTTGCAAAAAACTTTGCTCCCATGAAGGGTACATCTACATCAAGTTCTGCACTGATCTTCCTATTTACATTCGTAGTCATTGGGAAGAAGATATTGGTTACTTGGCTGATGTGTAAATCTTGGCGTTTAAAAAATACTCTAGCCCCTATGGATTCGATCTTATCAGAAATGTTATTGCCGTCGTAACTTAAGTTGATTCCTCTCTGCGTATCTGGATCAAATCTTCTGTCTACTCTTGGAGGCCCAGGAGCACCTAGCCCGCCAGGGAATCCTGCATTTTCATTTTGAAAATACTTTCCTGAGAGTTCTATTCTATGATTGCTAGCCCAAGAGTAACCAATATTAAAGTCTAGGTTCTTTGATTCAAATTGGCTATTCTCTATCTCCCCTTCAGGAGTCATCATATTGTCTGCGTTTCGGATACCCCCTCCGATTAAGAAGTCAAATCCATTACCTCTTCCTTCAACCTCTAATCTGCCACGATACATGCTATTTGCAGATTGATAACCGCCATAGATGCTGCTACCCACTTTAAATTCTTTGCCATATCCGTTTTCAGCTTTTCGAGTAACGATATTAACTAAACCCGATACAGCATCACTTCCCCAAAATGCAGAAGCAGGTCCTTTGATAACCTCTATTTGTTGTATCTGAAACGGATCTACTAACCCGTAAGATCTTATACGACCTCCGACAAATGGATTTCCATCGATCAAGATAGGCGCACGCTCTCTTGATAGACCTCTGATAATGGGTGTGCTTGCTAAGCCTCCATCGCTCTGCCGAGTTACACCTGGTATATACTGCATTGCTTCTACAGGGGAGGTAGGTTGAGATTCAAAAATTTGAGATTGACTCACGACTTCTATATTGATGGGAAGGCGATCAGCTATGGTAGACGACCTGATAGAGGAAACGACCACTTCATCAGATTCAACGGTAAGCAAAGTGTCTGTTTGGGCTGATAAATTATTGCTTATAAACAAGGTTATCGATAAGGTTGTGGTAAGGGTAATAAGTAAGTTCTTCATAAGGGTGTTTTAAAAATTAGAAAGCCTTTTCTAAAACAAAGTATGAAAACCCTAATCCTGAGCAAAATTGATACTTAGAAAACATTTTCTAATTATGACCTTTCACAAAATCTTAATTTAGATAAATAGGGCTTATCTTGTTTATATTATGCTAATGTTGCAAATGAAAATAGATTATTATGGCTCAAGATAATGGGCGTACGTCTCTACTGCCTGAACATATCGAGGAGGTACATGCCTTTTGGATAGCTGGTGGAAGCTGTGATGGTTGCTCGATAGCAGCTGTTGGAGCGACTTCTCCTTCGGTGGAGGATCTACTCAGGGGTGTGTTACCAGGTATGCCCAAGGTGGTATTACACCATCCAGTACTAGCAGTGACGGCAGGTGAAGAATTTATTCATCCATTTAGACTAGCAGCTAAAGGAGAGCTGGAAGCGCCATTTGTCGTGATCTGTGAAGGATCAATTATGGATGAGCGGATAGCAGCAAAGACTGGTGGCTATTGGTCAGGTTTGGGAGCAGATGATGACAAAGATGGTAACCCACAACCTATACCATCGTCTAGTTGGGTATCACGGATGAGCGAGCACGCAGCCGCTGTTATAGCTGTTGGTACTTGTGCGACTTGGGGCGGAGTGCCTGCAGCAGCGGGTAATCCTACTGATGCAGAAGGTGTCATGGATTTTTTAGGAAAGGATTATAGGAGTGCACTTGGATTGCCAGTTGTTAATCTACCTGGCTGTGCACCACAAGGAGATAATATTACAGAGACAATTGCTGCCGTGTTACTTTTCTTACATGGCATAGGACCGCTACCTGAGTTTGATGAATTAGGTAGACCGTCATGGTTGTTCGGAGAGACAGTACACAGAGGATGTACTAGAGCAGGGTTTTATGAAGAAGGAAAATTCGCAGAAGAATATGGAGATAAGGAATGCTTAGTAGAAGTCGGGTGTTGGGGCCCTGTTGTGCAGTGTAACATAAACAAACGTGGAGCAATAAACGGTCAAGGAGGATGTATGAATATAGGAGCTCCGTGCATCGGTTGTACGATGCCTGGATTCCCAGATAGCTTTGCTCCATTTTATTCAACACCACCTGGTACGATCGTTTCATCCACCTTGTCAAGAGTGACAGGTAGTCTGATCAGTAATCTAAGAGAGATGACTATGCAGTACCAAAACAGAACTGCGAAGTGGAATAAAGAAGGAGAGGTGCCATCAGGATGGGGCCATGTAGAAGAACCAAGCCCGATAAAGAAAATTGTGCACTTTGCTTATGAGAAACTACAATTTAAGGATAGTCCAAAACCAGGATCAAACTAAAAAGCAAACAAATGGATGATGCTACTTTGTATGGTTATTACTTTATAGGTTTAGGTATTGCTGTTGTGATTATTTTAGCCGCAGCAATTTTACTACTGTTGGTGAGACATTACGCTCGTAGAATATTAAAACTAGCTACCGCTGCGCTAGGGCTTGTAGTGCAAGTCAAAGAAAACACAAATAGCATCTGGGGGCTTAAACAAACTAACATTGTCGCTGGTGATATACTAGAAGGCGCGAAGGCTATAGAATCTCATGCAGGCCTAGTAGCTGAAGCATTGGCAGAAACACAAACTAAATAAGATGGAAACACACATAATACTTTGGAGCTTATCATTGGTTATCGGGTTAGTAGTGATCGGGGTAGTTGCATTTTTATTACACCTGATAAAGTCTACGGCTAAAGAGATAGATACTGCAGCTGCTCAAATATGGACACAAGGTAAATTGACGGCAAACAATACCATACAGATTCCAATATTCCTTTCAAAAACTAACAGAGTTGTAAAAAGCATCTATGCCTCTGCGGTAAATATCATAGGAGGTTCTGCAGCCATAAAGGAACATGCTGAAGGCTGCCCTGGCTGCCCTGGTTGTGTATTAAAACATCATCAAGCATAAAGGAGATGGAAGTAATATTAATAATCTTAACGATTTTGGCTGTTGTACTCTTGGTAGTAGTATTGGTGACTTATCTGAAAGCTATTATCAATTTACTTAATAGTATCGGTGGTGCTGGAGATAGCTATCTGGCAAAGCTTAGGCTAGGCTTGAGAGCCATAGAAACAGAGACAGGTCATATACCTACAGAAGTGACTAAACTTAATAAAGCACTATCAGATACTGCTGGTGGACTAGTCATCGTGAATGAAAATCTTGCTGGTACGATTACAGCTGTAACAAAACAAGTCAACCCATAAAATATGTTATCACAAGGCGTTTTAATACTCTGGTTAATTCTTCTGATAGTAACAGTTTTGTTACTACCACTAATTGTAAGTCTACTACACAGGACTTGGAAAGCAAGCGCAAATATTGAAAGATATTTTAAAGAGATGAATGAAGCGGGAGGTGGTATTGCTGGTAACACCAAGCATATACCTGCATTAAATGATACGATAAGCGTTGCAACTACAATGTTAGAAGTTGCTGGAGGCATCAATGAAAATGCCGAAACTATGAAAGGTGCATTAGCTGGTAGAGCAGCAAAATTTAACTAGATCAACGATAGATAAAATGACAGCATACGGATTATATATCGCGACATTAATAATAGTAGGATTAGTAGTTATAGTCCTTGTAGTTTACTTAATACTGATCATACTTGCGCTTAAAAAAGCAGGTGACCATTTGCAAAATTTAGCTGGTGGTTTGCAACAAATCTCAGAAGATACACAACCCTTAGCAGGGAATTTAGATACGATCAATGGAGCACTTACCCAGTTACATGGTGGGCTTTCATCAGTAGATGGACACTTAGTAGATATTGCTAAGGTGCTAAGATTGGTTTAATACAAAATTGTAATTCAACTTAATTTAAAAATATATGTGCTTTAAAAATCTCCCAATAGCGTTTGATGAAAAAGGGAATGCATATCTCAAAGAAGATGTGAAAAATCCTTACGAGTATAAAGTAGTAGATCTAGGAGTAGAGCAAGATAAGCTCAAAAGCCTCATGGAGAAAAACGGCTTTATCAGAAGTGTTGATTATGATCCTGTAACAAGAGTTGCTGGAGCATTGGCATTTCACAGTGTTGTAGATCTCAAAGATAAGAAAGTCTTATCTACTAATTCGATGGCTACACTCTTTAGAGGGTATGAGATTATTCTCAAGGGTCGAGACCCGAGAGATGCAGCTTACATAAGTAGTAGAGCTTGCGGGGTTTGTGGTGGAGTTCATGCTACTACCTCGGCACTCGCTATAGAGATGGCGCTTGGCATCAAGCCACCACCACTAGGAATAGTGATGCGTAACATCTTGCTTGCGATAGAATATCTGTATGATCATCCATTACATCTATTCCTGTTAAGTGGTCCTGATTACTCAGAAGAATTAGTAGCAGCTACTAATCCAGAATTGATCTCCAAAGCGGGAAGTACCAAAGCAAGAAACAAAGCAGTTCATGGGTATGACACCATACTAGATATAATGAAGGATCTTAATCCGCTGAAAGGAAAGTTATATCTAGAAGCATTGTCTATGACCAGAGTTGCGAGAGAAGCATACGTGCAGATAGGAGGTAAATATCCGCATCCACAATCAGTAATACCTGGTGGGATATCTGTGACTGTTACCATGAGTACACTTAACGAAGTATATAGCAGATTGATCAAGTTCTTTGACTATGGTCAAAAGACAACAGGAATCTGGGATGATATCTTCGATTTCTTTTATGAACAAGATCCGAAATATCAGCAGTGTGGTGTAAGACCTGCTACAATGGCAGACACAGGCGTTTGGGATCGACCAGATTCATATGATGGTACCTTCGAAAATTGTGACAAATGGGGTAATGACAGATGGTCTACGCCAGGAGTGTTAGTAGATGGAGAAGTAGTGACAACAAATCTAAGTGAACTTAATGCTGGATTAGAAGAATTTGTAGAACATTCATACTATGAAAAGTGGGATGGGCAAAAATATAAAACGGATGCTAAGGGCATGCCGCTAAGTCCTAACCACCCGTGGAATAAGGACACTATTCCAAAGCCAGGAAAGCAAAGTTGGAGAGATAGATATAGCTGGGATACTTGTCCGACTTGGGATCGGTTACCTATGGAGGCTGGTGCTTACAGCAGAATGTATGTTACGGCAAAAGCTCAGCGAGCACCTGCAAGTGATTTTTTGGAGAATACTGGTCACAGTATGAAGATCAATGTTCCAAAATATAACTTGCCAGAGGCGCAACTAGAATGGAAGATTCCAGAGCACTGGAATGCATTCGAAAGAAATAGAGCTAGAGCATACTGCATTCCTTATTCTGCGATGGTAGCACTAGAGAACTGGAAGATAGCACAACAGCTGATCAGAAATGGGGAGACAGCAGTTAGCACACCATATGATATTCCCAAGACAGGTACACAGATAGGATTTGGAGCATGGGGAGCTGGAAGAGGATTCTTGACCCATCACTTGATCGTAGAAAACGGATTGATCAAAAACTATCAAATCATTACGCCATCGACATTGAATGCAGCACCAAGAACTCCTTGGGGTGCACCAGGTCCTTATGAAGAAGCAGTGTTAAACACACCGATCTTAGAGAAGTATGGCAAACCTGAAGATTATAAAGGAATAGATATCCTAAGAGCGATCAGGAGTTTTGATCCTTGCATGCCTTGTACTACGCATATTATGGCGAAGGATTCGGATCATGTTGTGACAAGAGAAGTGACCACTTGTGCCTGTGGAATCGAATAAGAAAACATTGATTGGAACGGTCGGTTATCATGTACTTGGTAATCACTCGATGCCTCCGATGCTATTTTCTCATTTGCAGAAACTAGACCTGCCTGCCTATGTAAAAGTCGATGAACTAAACTGGGGCCCTGTGGCAGTGACACAAATGTTTCAGGCAGAAGATCCACCATTTCTTAGAGTAGTTATCTTGTGCGCTATAGAGCGAAAAGGAAGAAAAATAGGAGAAATAGATATATTCCAATGGAAGGGAGGGCTGCCTGATGAAGAGCAGATCCAGGCCTGTGTAGGTGATGCAGCAACAGGAGTTATCTCTGTAGAAAACCTCTTAGTGATCGGCGAATATTTTAAAGTGTGGAAAGATGAAGTCTATCTAGTCGATGTAGAACCTGGTCCAGAAGTAGCAGGAGAGCAATTAACACTTGGAATGGAGGAAAAGATTCCTGATATTATAAGTGTTTTGAGAAATCTTGCAACTGGAGAAGTAGCAGAATATGGAGATTTGAAAACCTTGCAAGGTGATCTTATCTTTGAGGAAGAAAATACCATTTAATGGATCCAATAGAAAAATCACCATTAAGAGCTTTATTTTGGAAAGACGAGATCTTGCAGATCCTGTATTGGATGGATGGTGAAGGCTTTGGTAAAGAGGTTTTGGCCTCGCAAGTCATAGCTTTGCTAAATACTAATAGTGCGAATCTATTGTACCACTTACAAAAGTTAGTTGACGAGAAAGTATTGACTTCTCAAAGTGATACCATAACGGCGTCTGCATTAATATCACTATCGGGAGATTCAAAAAAAGAAGCAGGTAAAAGATTTGCAGAAGCATTTCAAGGATATCAAAAAGCAGGGCATGGAGAGTGTGGTCCAGATTGTGAATTTTGTTATGGTAAGGATGGTGTCAAACTAGAAAATTGTGTTCATAACTGTGCGTCAGCACCAGCAACAATGCCCCAACATTAAGTCATGAAGGAAGTATTATTTAATAATCAAGAATATGGTCAGATATTGACTCAGCTAGATAAGCTGATGCAAGATGCTGAGCAGATTTCTGATGTTGATAATAAGGTCTTGCTTTATCAGGTGTTACAATATTTTGATTCTATTCATAGAGAACCACTATCAAGAATATTTCAAGCGGTAGAAGACCATCCTGAGATTAAGGATAAGATGTTAAAAGATCCTACCGTATCCAAGCTACTCTCTTTGTATGATCTAGTGCAAGAGAAAGCCGATCATAAAAGAGATAATCAAAATGTTGTACATGTTTCTGAAGAGGAAGTAACAATCATGACCATTCCTAAAAAGAAGGATTGGTTAGAGCTAGGAGATTACAACAAATTAGAAGCGAATAAATTATATCCAAAGAATTATCAAAAGGTAAATTTTTTGATCTCTAGAATTGGGTCAGAAGTATTTGCAATACAGAATCAGTGTGATGGTTCATTCTTGCCGATAGACAAGGGTACTGTAGAGGATCATCATATCACTTGTCCATGGCATGGATGTAAGTATGATTTGAGGACTGGGAAAGCAGTAGATAATTCTGATAAGAAGTTAGAGACTTATCCTGTTGAGATAGAGGAGAGTGGATTATTAAAAGTAGAAATAGCTTACCAGTAAAAATGAATAAGTTAATATCAACAATAGTTTTTTTAGTGATGTTGATTGCTTGTAACAGCAGTGCCGTGGAAGGGGTGACAAATCCTATGGACAGATTATCGGATGACAAAGCAGGCGAAGTAGTGCGTGAAGCAATAGCACATGTCGGAGGCTGGGATACTTGGGCAGCTAAAGACAATTTTTCATTTTATAAGAAGATCACACAAGTGGATAGTGTCGGAGATATTAAGCGAGTTGTAAAGCAGTTGCATCAATATAATTTGAAAAATCAATTCAAAGCAAGAATGACCTGGTCAATGGACTCAACAGATTATGTGATCATTAATGATGGAGAAGAAGCAAAGAAATATGATAAAGGGATAGAACTAACTGATGACAAATCGAAAAAAGAAGCATGGAATTCATCTTTCGGTTCTCACTATGTGGTTGCTATGCCTTATAAACTTACAGATCCTGGGACCAAGTTGACTTATGCGGGTATAGATTCTACTACATTCAGTAGACCAGCTTATACTGTAAAAGTAGAGTATGAAAAAGGTGCAGGTAGCTCAGGAGGAATGCATGTATGGTGTTACTATTTTGATACAGAGACTTATGATATGGTAGGTAATTATCTAGATTATGGTAATGGCCATTCGTTTACCACATATGAGACTTCTGAGATAGTAGATGGGTTGAAGATTCATAACAAAAGATTTAGTCACGCTTCAAATGAAAATAAAGAAATATTGCAGCTGAAGACTATCTATGAAAATGAAGAAATGAAATTTAATAGTGATTTGGACCTTAAGCTGTTTGAATTGCAATGAGTAAACCGAAAGCGGTATTGATTGCAGGGGTTGGCAATGAGCTTAGACAGGACGATGCATTTGGTGTTGAGTTTGTGAGAGAGTGGGATAGAGAGATGCCAAAATATCCTCATGTGAAAACGATGGAGGTGGGGATAGCAGGGATTCATCTTGTACAAGAGTTACATGCTATGTATGATATTCTCGTCTTGGCAGACGCAATTGATTATGATCTGGAGCCTGGAGTGATTTCATTGGAGCGAGTAGAAGAGTTAGCGGATATTGAAGAGATGCCATTGCTAAAAAAGCGAGAGTTTTTGGCGGATATGCATTATACTAATCCAACAAGAGCGATGATGCTAGCAAAGGCATTAAAAATATTACCTAAAGATGTTTATATTTTAGGGTGCCAGTCTGCAATGCATGATGATTTTGCATTGGGGATGAGTGATGAGGTGACGGCTGCAATACCAGTAGCAGTCAAAAAGCTGAGTAATTGGCTTAATTTAAACTAGTCCAGAGCGATAAGCGAAGGATCTAAATTGAAAAAGAATTTAATTCAATAAATATTCTATCATGAAGGATACTGAAAACAAAAAAGTACAAGTCCAGAAGCAGGAAAAGTCTACTGAGAAAGTTCCTTGGCTATTTGGTCTTGAGGTAAAAGATCTCACTAGCCCGATAACGGTCAGAAGAATTAGGATCGTCCAGTTTGGACTTTTGGCTTTGGTCTTAGCATATGCTGGACACTATGTTTGGGAGAACTTTCTGCGTGCGCCAACTGGGGTAGAATTAGTCAATGAGATGGTAGATGCAGCTGGAGGAATGGAAGCTTGGAATAATATCACTTCTGGTCAATTTACACGTACTCAGAATGTTTATGCAGAGAATGGAGAACAATTGACTCAGCAAGTAGAGACTTTCTTTTTTAATAAAACAAATGAAGGTATAGACTTGATGATCAAGGCAATTGATAGCGATGGCAAAGAGGTAGTGATAAGTAAAGATGATGAAGGATTTTGGGCTACAAAAGGAGCACTTCCCGCTGACCCACGTAAGTCATCAAAGGACTTAGGTATGATGTGCGATTCTAAATTTTGTGAACCTAGCTGTGCATCAGCAATGGCGTTTTATAGATTTTCTATGCCATTTAAATTAACAGATATTGGTGTTCGACCTGATGTTAATAATGTTACTGCTCTTGGCATGCTAGACTGGAATCCATTAGAGAATATTGATATTGATTCAGATCCATTGGTATTAGATGTGTCGTATAAACCTACTGTTGGTAAAGACAAATGGAGATTTTTAGTAAATCCAGAAACGAAGCTGATTCATAAAATGGAGTATTATAATAAGTCTGATTTTGGAACTTATAGACCAGAAGAGATTTATTGGTCAGATCATAAAACAGTTGATGGTATAACATTCAGTCATAAGTGGACTCGATTCTGGGGTAATGGACAGGTGATGGATGAATATATCTATTCAGACGTGTCGTTAAACAATCAGCTCAATAAAGAATCATTCGAAAGGCCTGAGGGTTTAGACTGGGCAGTTGCTAACTAAAAAACACTAATTATGAAAATAGCCATTGCAGGAAAAGGAGGTGTAGGTAAGACCACGATCAGTGGTACGATCTGTCGGGTGCTAGCAAGGAATGGAGAGAAGGTGTTGGCTATAGATGGTGATCCTAATCCTAATCTCTCAGTTGTACTGGGAATCGATAAAGACTTACCTACGCAGAAGTCATTGAGCACAGATATCATTGAGAGAGTAGAGGAGGGGGAGAGTTGGAAGTTTCAAGTCAAGATGCCTTTTGACGAGATTTTGGCAACTTATGGTCAATCTGCACCTGACAATGTTACGCTATTGATAGTGGGTGCACCAGAGCAAGCAGGTACTGGTTGCATGTGTGGATCTCATACCGTGGTGCGAGAGCTAATCCACTCAGCACTTACCTCAGAGCAAGAAGCAGCAATGGTGGTAGATACTGAGGCATCACTAGAACATATGAAAAGGGGGACTTCTAGGCATGTAGACAAAATGTACATGGTGGTAGAACCATATTACAGATCACTCGAGGCTGCTGGTAGATTTGCAGAATTAGCGAGACAGCTAGGGATCAAGGAAGTAGAAGCAATAGCAAATAAGGTACGTACAGAAGAAGAAGTACAAGCTATAGAAGAATACTGCAAAAAAATAGATTTGCCAATTGCTGTCATGGTCCCATATGACGAAAATGTAACTGCTGCAGATCTGAAAGGAGTATCCATCATGGACTACGACAGTAATTCAAAAATGATAAAAGCCATTGAGACCTTTGTCTCTTCTTTAAACTAGAAACTATGTGTTTAGCAATACCAGGTAAGATATTAGAGATAGAAGAGCAAGAGGAAGGAACTGTTTTTCAGATTGGAAAGATATCTTTTAGCGGTGTTACAAAGAGAATTAACATCAGTCTAGTACCAGAAGCAAAAGTTGGTGATCATGTATTGGTTCATGTTGGTGTAGCGGTAAGTGTCATCGATGAAGAAGAAGCTCGAAAGACCATGGCCTTTCTCCAAGGCTCAGATGATTTAGAGGAGTTGATGAATTTTCCGCAGCGGTAAAGCATTCTAGTCTGTTACTTGAGCAAGTAGCAGTCTATTCACAATAAATGATTAAAAAAGGAATTAGTAATATCGTTTTCTTTGAAAACGGAGTGGTAAGGAACATGATGATCGTTCTACTGATCTTGATGTTGCAAACTATTGCGCAAGCTCAATCGCCAAAACCAAAAATTCCAACAGAACTGTTAATTGGAAACAAAAATCTATATTTCCAAATGGTGGTCAAGCGGTCTTTTACCCCAACTAGTAAATTTAAACTTTTCGTATTGACCAACTATACAGCTAATTACGAGGCTCGAACAGAAGACAATCGATTGAATATTATAAATCAAATCAGCTATACTTATAAAAAAGGTTTTGGAGTAATGGCTGGTGCGGATATAAATTCGTTCAAAGGATTTTCTCCCATAATTGGACCACAGCATAATTTTGTAAATAAGAAAATCCTTGCTGTAACGGTGGCTTCCTTTTTTCTAAATGAACAAAACGATTTCAAGATACTTGGACTCTACGAATACAAACCATCTATAAACGAAACATGGTCTTTTTATAGTCGCCTTCAATTCGTTCACAACCGAAGCTTAAGATCTGAAATCCACAATAAGAGCTATATCTATTTGAGGGCTGGCGTTAAAACGAAGTCAACAATATTTGGTGTTGGGACTAACTTAGATTGGAATGGTCCGAATCAAAATTTTCAAGATAACTACGGTGTATTTGTACGGTATGAATTGAATTAGGGAAATTTCGCAATAAGCTGACTTCTCTGAAGTCACTTCTACTCCCAAATTAATGATGTTTAGCAACAAACCATTCACTTATCAAAAACCGTATCTATCGCATTTTCATAATTCTGCAATTGAGGCATGATCAATGCTTCGAATTCAAGTAATCCATTCTCTGTAAAAATTGGTAAAACTTGATTCCATATTTGCTCTTTAAATTTTCCTTCATTACTAGGCTCGTTACCAAGTACTTGTTGCTGAGTCATCCAAAAACTAATCATTAACCAAATCGAATTTGCGGTTTTTAAATATTGACCTTTTATAATCTCTTTGCGAATGATCCCAAGTTCTACATTCTGAGTAAGCCAGTCGTAAATCTGATTTATAAGTTTATTTGTAAGCAGGACACGGTGCTTGTGCATGTCTGGATAAGTTCGCTCTAGCTCAAGGATGTCAAGGAAATAAAAAGAGTATTGCTTGATACAATGAAAGTAATTTGATAATTGATTATCAAAATCTATGATGAACCTGAAAGATTTAGTTTCTGTTATTAGTTGGTTGATCTCATTTTGAATGTGCTGATCAATAGTTGATAACAATATTTCTTTTGTCTGATAATGGTAGGCTAGGTTTCCTACACTTATCTCACAGTAATCTGCTATGTTCTGTAATCGCACATTAGGCAATCCACCCTCATTGAATAGCAAGATCGCAACATCAAGAATTTTCTTTTTTGTTTGTTTCATACCCCTCTTAATTTAAGTTGCTGAGCTTTCTGTAAAAGAATCTAAAAGTCGCTCTATAAGTAGATCAAATTCTACTCTACCATTATCAGTAAAGTGCGGTAAGATTTGACTCCAAACCATTTCTTTAAAAACTCGTTCGCTATCTTCTGGACTTCCATGATCTATCGGTCTCGTGAGATAAAATGTAATGATCATCCAGATGGTATGCGCTATGATGGCGTAATGGCCTTCTCTCAATTCTACTTTTAGGAGACCTTGTTTTTCGTGTTCAGTTAGCCAGTTGTGAATCTGTTGAATAATCTTATCCGTGATAAGCTTCCTCGATTTATACTGCTTTGGAAAGTTGCGCTGTAGTTCTATAAGGTCAGTGAAGAAGAAAGAATACTTCATCAGCAAATGGTAGTATATAGCCAACTGCGTATCAAAATCCATAAGACCAGGCAAGTCCTTCTCTTCATCAATGACTGGCGTGAGAATCTCATTAAGTTGTGTGACGATACTGTCGATTATAGCCTCTTTACTGTAGAAGTGATAGGCAAGGTTTCCTACGCTTATGCCAGTCTCATCAGCGATCTGTTGTAATCTTACATTGACTAACCCTTGCTGATTAAACAAGTGTATACTACTTTTTAAAATCTTTTCTTTAGTAGTCATGGGCATTCACTTAGCAGATTCTAGGTAGCTGTTGCCCTACTAGCATGTTTACAATTCGCTTGCCACCTATTGCACTCTTGATTACAACTTGCTTAGGATGATCACTAACTACTTGGCCAATGATCGATGCGTTTGTGCAGTAAGCTTGCTCACGCAAATGCTCGACTACTGCCTCTGCAATAGTTTGTTTGACTATGGTGATAAAGATACCTTCGTTAGCAACATAGAGCGCGTCAAGACCTAATATCTCACAGGCTGCTTTTACTTGTTCCGCCACGGGGATTTTCTTCTCATCCAGATAGATTCCTAAAGATGAGTCTCGAGCGATTTCATTGAGTACGGAAGCTAATCCTCCACGCGTAGGATCTTTCAATAAATGTATGTCTTCACCAAATTTTGAAATTAAAGAATCTACTGCAGCATTGAGCGGTCGTGTATCACTCAGAATATCCGATTCAAATTCTAGACCCTTTCTCACAGACATTATAGCTATACCATGAGAGGCGACTACATCAGAAACAATTATCGCATCACCTTCTTCGATGTTATTTATATTGATGTTTGCATTTGGGAGTATGCTCCCTATACCAGTTGTGTTGATGAATATCTTATCACCTTTTCCATGCTCTACTACTTTGGTGTCTCCAGTTATGATCTTTACATCGGCAGCGACACAAGCTTCTTTAATAGAAACAAGTATACGCCAAAACTCCTCCATTAATAATCCTTCTTCAATTATGAAACTCAAGGATAGATATCTAGGCTTAGCACCACACATGGCTAGATCATTGACCGTACCATTTATGGCTAGCTCTCCTATGTTACCTCCTGGAAAAAATATTGGTGAGATGACAAAGCTATCAGTGGAGAATGCTGTTTTGCCATTCCAATCAAATATGGCACCATCATGATGTTTGTCGAGTAGGTCATTCCCTAGAAGTTCGAAAACTGTTTTCTCTAGCAGTTTATTACTAAGTGTTCCTCCGCCACCATGTCCAAGTGTGATCTTATCAAAGTCAAGTTTTGGCATAGGACAGGATAGCTGCATCTTAAGATTTTCCATTTGTACAGATCTTAATTTTATTAAACTGCTTGAGCTGCCTGTGAAAAGTGATAGTAAGCTGCGCATGCTCCTTCAGAACTTACCATAGGAGCGCCTAGTGGAAATTCAGGTTTGCACTTCTTTGCAAACTGTGGACAGTCTTTTGGTTTTTTAATTCCTTTCAATACTTGACCTGCAATACATTCTTCATTTTCAGGAGAGTCGGGTATGTCAACATCAAATTTGATGTTAGCATCGTATGCTGCATATTTAGCTTTGATCTCATAACCGCTTTCAGGAATATTACCGATTCCACGCCATACTCGATCTTTTATTTCAAAAACCTTATTTATCATTTCGATAGCTTTGAGATTTCCTTCAGTTCGCACGACTCTGCTGTACTGATTTTCTAGATCAGTGGATCCGCTTTCTAATTGTTTGACAACCATCAGTATGCCTTGTAAAAGATCAATGGGCTCAAAGCCTGTTACTACAATTGGCATTTTATAATTATTGACAAGTGGTTCGTATTCTGATATTCCCATGATGGTACAAACATGACCAGCAGCTAAGAAGGCATCTATATTGCACTCCTCATCATTCATCACTGCTTCTATTGCTGGCGGTACTAGCACATGAGAGGTAAGAATAGAATAATTGCTAACTCCCGCTGCTTCAGCTTGTAAAACAGACATTGCATTTGCTGGGGCGGTAGTTTCGAAGCCGACAGCAAAGAAAACGACTTCTTTATCAGGATTGGATCTTGCGATCTCCACTGCTTCCAATGGAGAATAAAGGATTCTTATATCTGCACCCGATGCTTTGGAATCCAATAAACTTTTTTGTGCTCCTGGTACTCTCAGCATATCACCATAGGAGCATAGGATCACACCTTTCTCTTCAGCTAAATGTATTGCTTTATCTATTAGATGTACTGGAGTCACGCAGACAGGACAGCCTGGACCATGAATCATATTTACTTCAGAAGGTAGTAAGTCCAATATACCATGCTTGACAAGACTATGCGTTTGACCACCACATACTTCCATGATACTCCATGGTTTGGTCACGATAGAAGCTATTTCATCTAGCAATCTTTTCGCAAGATCACCATCTCTATATTCGCTTAAGAACTTCATAATCGTTGAAGATAGGTTTACTTTAAATTAGGCCTTTTTTATCGCTTTGTTTGCAATCTCATAGGTTATTAATTGACCAAAGGAGATATTTTCATCGTTAGGAGATAATTGCTCATGGAAGTATAATTTATACCGATTCTTAAGGTTAGAAATAATCAAATCTACAAGTAATGCATTCTGGAATACACCGCCACTAAATGCAATTTTCGAGCACCTTTCTTTTTCAGCTATTGCTTCGATCCATTTAACAAGTGAGCCATGAAATTTGGCTGCGATCAAGTCTGTGGCTAGAGCATTGCTGATATCTTTCAAAATACAAGAGACCAAACCTATAGTCGAAAAATTTTCGTAGCTGAGTTGTGGAGATGCATAGCTAGGTATTTCTCGATATTCATTTTCATTAAAATACTTTCTGGCTAATACCTCTAGTAGCATAGCTGCTTCTCCTTCAAAGGTCTGTTTATCCATCACACCTAAAAGAGATGCTATTGCATCAAACAAGCGACCAATACTCGAGGTGTGTAATTGTCCATCCTCTGTCAGTAATTGGGAATAGATATTCCATTCTTGAGCAGTGAATTTTTCTTGTAGTAAATTCTTAGCCTCAGGGATGTCATGGCAAAGCGACAAAGCAGAGAGCCTCGGTTCTCTTGCCATCTTATCATTCGAGATCAATGTGAAGTAAGGTAGGTGATGGCATCTATTAAACTGATGATCATGGTAAATGAAAAATTCACCTCCCCATAAGTTTCCATCATTTCCCAGACCAAGTCCATCCCAGACAACACCTAGTATAGGATCTAAATCGTCTACCAGATCATGCTCACCGATGACGGCACTAAAATGTGCCTCATGATGTTGCACGTAATGCATTTTGCAATTATGACTAGCAGATAAGTTAGCACCTAAAATACTTGATTGATAACTTGGATGTTTATCCATGACCACAACGTCAGGTTGGGCATCCAATAAATTGATAAGGTGGCTTTGGACAACATTAAAATTATTCAAACTTTCATAATGATCTAGGTCACCTAAGTATTGACTGATATAGACATTGCCTTTGTGCAGTAAGCTGAAAGTGCTCTTAAGTTGGGCACCCATAGCTAAGATAGTTTGAGATGGCCAAGTGGTTCTTGAGTTTATGAATGTTGGTGCTAAGCCTCTCGATCTTCGGTAAATTATCTTATGTTTTTCTTGCGGTGTTATAGTGATTACGCTGTCATCTTGAGGAATTACTATGGAGCGATCATTTGACACGAGGTAGTCTGCAATGTCTAATAATGCTGTTCGTGCATCTTCATCTTTGTATATGATCCCAGCGTTAGAAACATTTGCACTAGTGGCTATAATTGGATTTTTGAAGATATCTAGAAGTATTTTAAATATTGGTGCGTAGGGTAACATGACACCAATTCTGTCTAGACCGTCAGCTATATCTTCATGATAGGGCTGATCTCCTTTGCTGGAAAGGAGCATGATGGGAGATGTGTGATCTTCTAATGTCGACAACTCAACTTCACTTACTGCAAAGCCATTAAGATGATCCGTGTTAGGAATCATCAAGGCAAACGGTTTGGAAGGACGTTTTTTTCTTTCTCTGAGCAATTTGACTGTCTTCACATTGTGTGCATCACAAGTAAGTAGGTATCCGCCGATTCCTTTGATGGCTACTATCTTTCCTTCTTGCCAGAGAGAAACGATACGCTTTATAATGTCACTAGTATATTGAGAGATCAGCTCTTTTGATGAATTGTAGAGATGCATATCAACACCACAAGTAGGGCAGGAGTTAGTCTGAGCATAGTATCTGCGCTCTGCAGGGTTTGCATATTCGATTGAACATTCTTCACACAAATTAAAGCTGTCCATGCTAGTATTTTCTCTATCATAAGGCAGCTTTTCTATGATAGAATACCTTGGTCCACACTGGCTGCATGAGGTAAACGGATAGTTGTATCTGCGTTCATCCTTATTCGAGATGTCAGCTTTACATTCATTACATAGTGCGATATCAGGTGTGATCAGCAAATTAGTCTCCTCTGCAGTATCATCATGCAGAATCTCAAAATCATCAAATTCTGCGAAGGAAATATTGGATAGAGCTACTTGAGTAATTCTAACATTTGCAGGTGCCGAGTGTAGCGTAATTTCTTGTTTAAATTCTAGAGCTAACTTCTCGGTGGTATTGAATTTAACATGCAGACCATCTCGGTCATTTTTAACCCAACCTTTGATCCCTGCTCGTTTTGCAATGTTGAAAACAAGTGGCCTATAGCCTATTCCTTGTACTTGCCCAGAGACATGTAGATGCCAGGTTTTGAGTTTGTCAGTTTTCAATAATATAAATGAGATGTATAAGCAAGTTATTTAATATTCTCTTATGCTTGATTCTTATTATTCAAAAATTGGAGGTCAATGTTTTTAAATATCTAACCAACGAAAATATACTAGATGAAGTATCTATTGTGCCAACAGTTACAATGCCAGATGAAAAACAAAAGAAACTGATGAAATTACACTTAATGATTTTAAGGAAAGGTTTGCAAATTATAGTAGCAAGGCAGCTTAGCAAGACGAGGCTCTTTATTGTCGTAGCTTTACTATTAGACCATAGATTTTTGGTTGAAAAGAGTGATCCTCAAGATTCGAATAGAACAAACTATTGTGCAAAAAATATGCAAATAAAAAAAGAGTTATGCTTTTAATAAGCATAACTCCCTGATAATCAAGTCGGGGCGAGAGGATTCGAACCTCCGACCCCCTGTTCCCAAAACAGGTGCGCTAACCGGACTGCGCTACGCCCCGAAATCAGTAATCAAGGAAAAATAGATTACCGACAATAATTCTTAAATGATGCGGAGAGAGGGGGATTCGAACCCCCGGTACCTGTTTCCAAGCACGCTGATTTAGCAAACCAGTGGTTTCAGCCACTCACCCATCTCTCCTTTTTCTTTAGATCTGTATCTTAAGAGTTTGCAAAGATAGTCAACCCATAGTCAATATGCAATGAACTAACGTATTAATTATAATATGTATATAAGCCCCAGATTATCAGGTATTAGAGAGCCATTACATAGAAAAGGAAGTAAATAAGCCTTGTATATGATGATTATTGATCAATAATCTGATAAGACCTATCAGTAATTATTCAGAGGCATAAAAAAAGAGACATCAAAATTAATTCGATGCCTCTTCATTTTTACAGTATTATTTAAAGAAAGATTACTTTCTTTTTCTTGCAGTAGCTCTCTTTTTAGGAGCTGCTTTCTTGGCTGTTGTTTTTTTAGCTACAGCTCTTTTCTTAGGAGCCGCTTTTTTTGCAGTAGTTCTCTTTTTAGGAGCTGCTTTCTTGGCTGTTGTTTTTTTAGCTACAGCTCTTTTCTTAGGAGCCGCTTTTTTAGCAGTGGTTCTCTTTTTAGGAGCTGCTTTTTTAGCTGTTGTTTTTTTTGCTGCGGTTCTTTTCTTGGGAGCCGCTTTTTTTGCAGTAGTTCTCTTTTTAGGAGCTGCTTTTTTAGCTGTTGTTTTTTTTGCTGCAGTTCTTTTCTTAGGAGCTGCTTTCTTAGCTGTTGTTTTTTTAGCTACAGCTTTTTTCTTAGGAGCCGCTTTTTTAGCTGTTGTTTTTTTAGGAGCTGCTTTCTTAGCTGCTTTTTTAGGAGCTGCTTTTTTAGCAGTAGGTTTTTTCTTAGCAGTTGTTTTCTTCTTCGGAGCAGCTTTTCTTTTTGTTGCTGCTTTCGTAGTTCTTTTTGCCATTTGTTTTAAAAATTAATTACGTAATCAAAATACAGAAGGAAAATATATTTATTGAACTTCAGGTATTCTGTAATACAATGTTTTAAATATTAAATTAAATACAAATATATCTATTTATTATAAAACAATCATATATTTTATACACTTAATACTAGAATTTTACATGTTATGTTTTTCTAGAATATATAGTTAACTACATTCATTTTTGTTCAACGTCATTTCAATGATGGTAACCAAAAATCGATAAGAAGAATGAAGCCATAATATATTTGTTATCAATAGGAAGAAACTATAAATGTGATTGTCCACTATAGCCTGCTTAAAATAACTTAATGTGTATTTTCAAAATTGAGATATGTGTTATCAAATTTTCAAAAAATAAACTAGATTTGAGTTCTCTTAATTGAGATCCAAAATTGGTCGCATGAATTTTCCAACCGAGATGATATGTTGGCCAAAGATTACCAGGCCCTCCATTGTAGAATGGAGGGTTTTGTGTTTGATACATTTTAAAATGTAAACGGTATTAAACGTTTTCTAGGATCTTATTCTCCATTGTGATACGTACCAGGCCTGCTGTATTACGCGCATTCATCTTAGAGAGTAGGCTGCTGCGGTGAGCTTCTACGGTTTTGAGCGATATGAATAAAAGACCAGCAATCTCCTGATTAGTATTTTCTTGTATGATCAGCTCTAGCACTTCTCTTTCTCTTCGAGTGATCTTCGGTATAGCCTTTACGGTAGTTTTACCATTACGGTTTTTATTCATTATCCCATTCATGATGGTCTTGGTCACTGCTTCGCTAAAGTAAGTTTTGCCAGTGGCTACTGTTCTTATCGCAGTCAGTAATTCTTTCCTTCCTGTGTTCTTTAGCACATAACCTAATGCACCACTCTTGAGTATCTCTGTTATATAACTTTCTTCATCGTACATTGAGAGTACGAGTATTTTTATCTCCTTGTTCTTGTCGATCAGTCGTTTGCATATATCTATACCACTGATGTCTGGTAGATTAATATCGAGTAATATGATATCCGATTTTTCTAATAGTCCTTCTTTAAATATCTCACGCGCGGTTAGACATTTATCGACGATATTAATGTCATCTTCTTTGTCAAAAATAGACTCTAGACCATCTACGAACATTTCGTGATCATCTACTATAAGGATATTAATCATACGGTATCTTTTGGTATATCTAAAAGTAACGTAAATTAATACCTTATCTAATGCACTAAAATTAGGGTTTACACTATTTTTTAAGTTTACTTAAGATGTCACATTTATATCAATGTTAAGAATCTTACTATTCATCATCTTATCCTTTACTTCGGTCAATTATCTGTGTGCACAGGAGATTATCACGGTAGAAATGCTCGATCGCATAGATTCTTTGATCAAGCATAAGTTACAAGAGGGTAATACCGATGACCTATCAGAGCTATATCTAGATAGGGCAAATGCAAAACTAAGTTTGTTCTCTGAGATCGGAGAAGCGATCTATGATCTGCAAACTGCTGCTACCTATGCTCGATATAATGAGGATACACTGGCGTATCACAAGTCTAATACTAAGATCGCAGAGTTATATATATACCAGGAGATCTACTATGACGATGCCATCTCAAAGTTGGATGAAGCCATAAGATTTTACAACATAAAAGAAGCAGCAGTACTAGAAGCTAAAAGCTATACGCTGCTAAGTCATATCTATGAGAAAAAACAGGAGTACGATATTGCACTCAATAGCATCAATAAAGCACTCAGTCTCAACGAAGAGATAAAGGATACATCACTACAACTGGAGTGTAATCTTATAGTGACGAAGCTGTTTTCTAAAAATGGTAATCTGGAAAAGGCTATAGAACTCGGAGAAAATAATCTAAGGCTGAGTCAGTTGCTCAAAGAAGATTTCTTCATCACAGAGAACCTTCTGAATTTAGCAGAATTTCATTTACTTAAAAGAGATTTTGTAAACGGGTCGGTATTCTTAGACGAACAACTGATCAATAAAAAAGGGACAATAGATCAGAAAGCGAGACTTTATGATCTATTATCACAGTATGCGCAAGAGGAATACGATGTCGCCAGATCTTACGATCATTATAAGCAGTACATACGCTATCGAGATAGTATAACGATGCTCAACAGGAAAGAGCTAATGAACAGTATGGCATACGAGTTCGAGACGAGGGATAAGGAGCGAGAAATAGTCAGACTAGAGAAAGACAGTGAAATATCAGTGCTTAAGCTGCAACAGCAGAAACGACTCGTATGGATATTACTAGCAAGCCTTATAGCTGGTTTATTTGCAGTTTTTTTGATAATTAGATTTTACGCCCAAAAGATCAGTGCCAATCAATTGCTTGCGGAAAAGCAATCACAGCTAGATCAACAAAAGATAAAGGATATGGGTAATGACTTTAAGATAAGAAATCTAGAATCGATGATCATAGGGCAGGAGGAAGAAAGGAAAAGAATATCCACAGACCTTCATGATAGCCTGGGCGGAATGTTATCTGCGCTGAAATTGCAATATGACTCTTTACATCTCAATCATAAGGAACTCGACCAAGATGAAGATTATGAAAATATCAATTCGCTCATAGATACGGCATGTGATGAGGTACGGAATATTGCAAGGAATTTAAAACCTGCATCCTTGGAAAAGATCGGTCTTAAAGGTGCATTGACAGATTTAGTAAATAGATATAAGCGAATACCAAATGCGGATATAACGCTACACTTTCATAAGACGGATAAGAAGTTGGATTATAATACAAAAGTACACGTCTACAGGATCATCCAAGAATTGATCAATAATGCGCTCAAGCATTCTAAGTGTAAAGAATTAGAAATACAGATCTCCTCACTCAATGACGAATTCGTAATTATGGTCGAAGATGATGGAGTCGGTTTTGATAAGCTAAATGCTATCTATGGGCATGGTATCGAAAATATACGATCAAGAGTAAACATACTCAAAGGAGACTTACAGATCGATACGGAAAAAGACAAAGGAACATCTGTTATCATCCACATACCTCAGCTCGCAGCGGCTAGTTAGGGGTTAACCCTAGTTGCAACTTTAGTACTTTCCATGATACCACCACTATTATTTAGACTCATCTTTATAACATGGTTATAGATACTTTATGAAGTTATCATAAGTGGCTTCTAAAATATCTTAATCATAAAAAATTACTTTAAAGAAAGTGTTTGGTTCTACTACATTTACTTGAACTATGTGAGTCTATCATATCAATGGCTATCGAATAATGCGAATTTTACTCAAAAAAGTAAAGACTTCCATTTTATCAATCAAGCGGTTTTATCATAGCTATTGGCTTGATAGCTTGCATAGTTCTTTCTAATCCCAATCAGCCCGATCTTCGACAAATATCCTTTTTCTATATAGTTGGTTACGATCGTCCTAATACGATTTCTACAATGTTGGATGCTACAAATTTTTCATTCTAGTATTTCGACTCAAGTTTACCCTTAACCGTTCTTTTATTAGATGTGATCTTTTGGTCACATCTTCTTCATTTATGGACTTAAGGATTCTTTTATACTATGGTTTCTATATTATCTGTTTGATAATAGTTAACTTAAAGTCAGATGTTATTTCCTAAAAGAAAATTAATATTATGCCCTCATACAACTTATCAATTAATGGTGAATCCAAGAACGTAGATGTCAGCGAGGATACGCCGATATTATGGGTCCTGAGAGATCAGCTCAATTTAGTAGGTACTAAATACGGTTGTGGAATAGCGCAGTGTGGTGCGTGTACGATACATATGGATGGTAATCCAGTAAGATCATGTCAACTCACAGTAGCTCAAGTCGCTGATAAGAAATTAACGACGATCGAAGGTCTATCTGCAGACGGAAGCCATCCAGTACAGAAAGCATGGAAGAAGATCGATGTTCCGCAGTGTGGCTATTGTCAAGCAGGACAGATCATGACCGCAGCAGCACTACTCGATAGTAATCCTAGTCCGTCTGACAATGAGATCAAAAATGCAATGAATGGAAACATATGCAGATGTGGTACCTACAATAGAATACTAGGTGCTGTGAAAGAAGCAGCAGGTAAGCTTAGCTGATCCATAATTTTATCAAAGATATAAAGTGAATAAAATGAATACCTCATATAAAAGAAGAACATTCATAAAAGCATCGACTCTAACCGGTGGAGGTTTACTGTTGGGTGTTAATTTCATGTCTTCGTGCAAAGAAGATGTGGTTCCGCCTGTAGATATGGCGAGTTTAGATTTCAAAGATTTTAATGCATTCCTAAAGATCTCACCAGAGGGATATGCTACTATATACTCGCCTAATCCAGAGATAGGCCAAGGGGTCAAGACCTCCATGCCGATGATCATAGCAGAAGAGCTGGACATACCGTGGGAGAAAGTAAATGTAGTGCAAGGTAAGTTGGACAATGAAAACTATCAAAGGCAGGTAGCTGGTGGCAGTCAGTCTATCAGATTAGGATGGGACCCACTGCGTAAAACTGGCGCAGCGGCTAAGCAGATGCTGATCAATGCAGCTGCAAAAAGGTGGGAAGTAGACCCCTCAGAGTGTTCTGCGTCTGGAGGCATCATATCTAACAAGGCAGGTGATAAATTGAACTATGGAGATGTCGTATCCGAAGCTGCAGCTCTAGAAGTGCCAGAGGAAGTTGAGTTTAAAGATCCTAAGGATTATAAGATCATAGGTACGGATGTATCCAATGTAGATATAGATGAACTAGTGACGGGCAAGCCTTTATTTGGCTTGGACTATAAAGCACCGGGGATGGCATATGCATCTGTCATGCGTCCGCCGGCGTTTGGTCAGAAGCTCGCATCTTTTGATGATGGTGCTGCAAAAGCAGTAGCTGGGGTGCAAGAGGTAGTACAGATAGGGGATAAGATAGCAGTAGTAGCAGATAATACGTGGTCTGCGATGAAAGGTAAGAACGCACTGAAGGCGATATGGGTAACAGATACCAAAGGAGAAAACTCAGCAGATCATGACAGGATACTTAATGGTCTTCTAGATAGTGGCAAGATGGAAGTATTCAGAGAAGATGGTGATGTAGAAAAAGCGTTTGCGGAAGCAGATGAAATATTGGAGAGGACTTATGAATCTCCCTTCCTACCGCATAATTGTTTGGAACCGATGAATTTTTTCGCTGATGTCACTGCTGATAAAGTAAAACTAGTAGGACCGATACAGACTCCTGCTCGTACTGCGCAGAGTATAGCGGAGACCTTAGGAAGAGATATCAAGGAGGTAGATCTGGAAATGACAAGAATGGGTGGTGGTTTTGGTAGGAGATTATATGGTGATTTTGCGGATGAGGCAGCTAGAATATCTGATGCTGTGAAGAAACCGATCCAAGTGGTCTTCTCTAGGGAGGATGATATGACAGACGGTATCTACAGACCAGCGTCCAAGTATAGGTTTAAGGCTTCTATCAAGGATGGTAAACTCACAGGGTATCATTTGAGAGAGGCTTGCGTGAATGCTAATATGTATGGACTGATACCTAACTTTTTTCCAGCTGGAGCGGTAGAAAATTATAAGGTCGAAGGAGGAAAGCACGAGAGTAATATTACCATTGGAGCATGGAGAGCACCATTTACTAATTTTCTTGCGAGTGCTGAGCAGAGTTTCTTTGATGAGCTAGCAGAGCTGATGGAAGTAGATCCTGTACAAATGAGACTTGATCTGCTCGACAAGGTGAAAGATACGGAAGACGAAAGAATACAGTACTCAGCAGAGCGTATGCAGGAAGTGATAAAGCTAGCGGTAGCAAAATCTGGATATGGAAAAAGTAAAAGTGGAACACACCAAGGATTCGTAGCTTACTACTGCCACAATACGCATGTCGCTCAGGTAGCAGATGTAGAGATGGAGGATGGGAAGCCTGTAGTGAAGAAAGTTGTCTGCGCCGTGGATTGCGGTATCGTAGTAAATCCACTAGGGGCATTGAATCAGATAGAAGGTGGGATCGTGGATGGAGTAGGGCATGCTTTATACGGCGATTTTGGATTTAAGAATGGAGTACCTACGGCAAAGAATTTTGATAAGTATCGCCTGATCAGAATGAAGGAAGCACCTGAGGTGGAGACGCATTTCGTCAAGAATTCACTATCTCCTACGGGTCTGGGAGAGCCTTCTCTGCCACCTGCAGGAGGTGCTATAGCTAATGCTATCGCGAAAGCCACTGGAAAGAGAATGTACAAGCAACCTTATATCAATAGCGAGTTGCTAGGATAATTTAACGAATGAAAATGCAAATTTGGAGGGGCTCTTTGGGGCTCCTTTTTTTTATATGGAAGTCTCATAAACTCCGCTACCTATTTTCCTAATGGAACTACGCGCAGACTTTCATGACGGTTTGTTGGTGATTCCCTGAATCATGGATGTTTACTTTACAACAGAAAATTTATAGCTCGTCTGAGAGGAGTAAGTCTCTCCTGGTAAAAGTATAGTACTTGGAAAATCCTTTTGATTAGGGGAGTCTGGGAAGTGCTGAGTCTCAAGACAGAACCCACTTCTTTTTCCATAAGCTACTCCGCTTTTACCGATCAGGGTTCCATCTAGGAAGTTGCCTGTGTAGAACTGTATACCGGGCTCAGTGGTGAATACTTCCATCTTTCTTCCTGAACTTGAATCTAGTGCAACTGCTGCAAGTTTCAATTTACCATCAGCATTATTTAGGACCCAGTTATGATCGTAGCCACCACCGTGTTTGATCTGTAGATGATCAGCGTCGATTCCATAGCTTATTTTTTTACTATGAGTAAAATCAAATGGGGTATCCTTTACTGTAGATATACCGGTAGGTATTAATCCTGCATTTACGGGATTATAATTATCTGCAAGGATACTGACTTCATGATCTACGATAGAGCCCTTACCTTCTCCCGCTAGATTAAAGTAGGTGTGATTTGTAAGGTTACATACTGTGGGTTTATCAGTAGAGGCTTGATAGGATATTATTATTTCATTATCGTTAGTAAGTAGATATTCTACAGATGCAGTTAGGTTACCAGGGAATCCTTCTTCCATATCAGCGCTTATCCTACTTAGACGGATGCCTCCTTCTATTAATTCTGCATCCCATATCTGTTTGTCAAAACCTCTATCGCCACCGTGTAAAGAGTTTTCACCATTATTTTTGGACAAGATATATTCCTTATCGTCCAAATTGAATTTACCGCCTGCTATTCTATTGCCATATCTACCGATGATAGCACCGAAATATGGATGTGCTTCTTGATAACTCGTTATCGTATCGAAGCCTAGTGCGACGTCTTCTATCTTCCCATTTCTATCGGGTACTTTGATAGACATTATTATACCTCCATAGTTACTTACCTTAACGGTCATCTCGTTTTTGTTTTTTAGCTCAAAAACAAGTAAGTCTTGATCATTAGTCGATTTATCGATAGAGGAAGAGGTGTGGATGGTTATCTTTGAATTTTTCACTTTTGAAGGTGATTTTGGCTGACAAGCTAATATTATGGCCGTTATGAGTAAAGAATAATATTTTTTCATATCGAGGAATAAATACTTATTATCGTGAATTTACACAATTACTAAACTAGTCCGAAAACAGCTAAGGGAAAAAGGTATATTATGTGTCTACATATTAGGAAATTATTATATTTAATTCAATGAGTAACAAACCAAACGTTCTGATCATCGATGATCGGGAGTTCGACAGAGTGTTATACAAGGAATACCTTGGCGACGAACAGTACAGTTTTTCTGAACTAGATGATGGAGAGAACGCTATCGCACAACTCAATAGTAAGGAGTATGATCTCATACTGTTGGATTGGCAGATGCCTAGAGTCGGTGGTCTGGAGACCTTAAGAAATGTCAAGAATAGTTCGCATAGGGAGACCCCTATTATAATTATTACGGGATTAGAAGATGAGAAGGTGCTTGAGCAGGCTTTTGATTACGGTGGAGTGGATTTTATAAATAAGCCAGTGAGTAAGATCGAGCTTAACTCTAGGGTAAATAGTGTGCTGAAGTTATTCCATTCTACTAAGATGCTAATCAAGCAGAAAGAAGAATTAACCTCTTTGAATACGATCATATCTGCTCAAAAGGAGGAACTCCAAGAAACATTCAAGATCAAACAGGAACTTGCAAAAATCAAAGAAGAACAACAACAGGTACAGATAGACGATAAGAATAGGAAGATCATGACTATGGAGGTAGATACTTCTAAGAATGTCAATCAAATAAAAAATATCAATAGCCTCATATCAGAAGGAAAGAAGATCTTATCTCAAGATGCTAATGGTGGTATAGGGATCAGTATCCTTAATAAATTGCAAAAGGAAGTAGAAGATTTATTTGGCAAAGAAGATAGTTGGTCTGACTTCAAGGAAATTTATGAAAATATCGAACCAGAATTCTTTAATAAGCTAACGGCTATTAATCCTAAGCTGACGTCACTAGATCTACAGCACTGCGCTTATATCAAGATGAATCTGGATAATTATGAGATCACCAAGATCCTCAACGTAGAACTAAAATCTCTACAGCAGACCAGATATAGATTAAAGAAGAAACTTATGGTTCAGGAGAGTGCTAAGTTGAGAGAATTCATAGTAGCTATCTAATTGATAGTAGCTAAATAAGTTACTGCTTATTTACTTTTCTTAAGATTTTTAGAAACGGTAAAGCTTATTGTACAACCTCTGTCAGCGTTATTCCTGGCTTTTATAATCCCTAGGTGTTGTTCTATAACTTTCTTGCATATCGCTAGTCCCATACCGGAGCCATCATATTTGTCCTTGCTATGTAGCTTTTGGAAGAGGAGAAATATCTTATCGATATGTTTATGATCTATTCCGATGCCATTATCATTTACTTCAAAAGACCAATGGTTATTTTTTTCTGATCCAGATATACTTACGATCGGCTTTATGCCATCTCCTTGAAACTTCATTCCATTTGCGATCAGATTTTGGAATACTTGCCTGATCTTTATACCGTCGGCTATTATTTTTTTAGGTAGATCAGAGATGTTGATCGTAGCCTCATGCTTACTAATATCTTGTTGTAGATCAGAGAGAATACTTTGCATCATATCAGGTATATCTACTTCTGTAAATACAGAACTAGTAGTATTTACTCTGGAGTATATGAGCAGGTCGTCGATAAGTTCTCTCATGTGCTCTGAGCTATCCCTGATTATCTGTAGGAATTTCCCTTCTTTGTCAGAGAGCTTATCATCTGCACTATCAGTGAGTAATTTTGCAAAGCTTATGACACTTCGTATGGGCGCTTTAAGATCATGCGAAGCGATATAGGCAAAGTTTTCAAGCTGTAGGTTAGAATCTATATACTTCTTTAACTCTTCGTTCTTAGCGTTTAGATCTTCTATTTGTTGTTGTATGATCTTTGCCTGTTGCACTCTCTTCGTGACATCAATGAATATCATTATGATACCAGCACTCATACCTTCTTCGTCTCTATATATCGTAGCAGAGCCTTCTATGCTGATCTCAGCTCCAGTACCAGGAGTGATCAGGAGAGGAGAACTATCATAATTGAGATTTCCTTGTACTATTTGTTTTGTTCTTGAGAGGAGATCTTCATGTCGATCTTCAGGTATGATATCCAGTATCGATTTGTCGAGGAGTTGGTTTTCTGCCACGCCAATGATATTACATGCCACATTAGAGCAAAATATTATTTTTCCTTGCTTATCCATGATCAAGATACCAGAGGGGGAGGCATCTACTACAGACTTATACCAAGATCTAGAGCGCTCTATCTTTTGACTTATTACCTTATGATCTACTTGTACTTGCTTGATATCCATTATCTAATGAATCTTAATTTTAAGATATACAAAAAACTGCAAATACAATTAAATGATACCTTGATAATAAGAAACTATAATGAACGTATACCCTAATGAATAAGACGAAAAAAGGAGCTCTAAAACGAGCTCCTTATTCTTAACACCTTTAGTATTTAAAATTATATTGCAAAAGTAAAGACGGGGCGCCGTATTACATATTAAATAATTCTACAATACGTCTACATATTATGACAGATGTTCAACAAATCAGAGAAGGCGAAGCACTTAAGTGGGACGTCCTAGAACCCTACCTAAGAGGGGTATTAGAAGATATAGATGGAGAAATGACCGTAGGTCAGTTTCATGGTGGTCATGCTAACTTGACTTATCTCGTCAGATTCGGAGAAAAAGAATTTGTACTGAGAAGGCCTCCATTTGGTAAAATAGCACCTGGAGCCCATGATATGAAGCGGGAATATAGAGTGCTATCAAAACTTTATAAATTTCTTCCGCAGGCACCGAGAGCTTATCATCTATGTTTGGATGAGGAGATCATAGGGGCAAAGTTCGTCATTATAGAGCGGCGAGTTGGGGTAGTTATCCGTAAGAAAATGCCAGATTGCTTTAAGCAGATAGAAAATGTAAATGAGCGACTTGCCAATGCTTTGCTAAAGGTCACCGCAGATCTACATACAGTAGATGTAGAGAAAGCAGATCTAACTAAGCTCGGTAGACCAGATGGGTTTGCAGAGCGACAAGTAGAAGGATGGTATAATCGATGGAATCTCTCTAAGACAGAAGAGAATAAGGATATGGAAAATGTATTCAAAAAATTATCAGAACATATTCCAACTCCTCAAGCAGTAGCCATTATTCACAATGATCTTAAGTTTGATAACTGCCAGTTTTCTGCAGATGATCCTGATGAGGTAAGATCGATCTTTGATTGGGATATGACAACCCTTGGAGATCCATTGATTGATTTTGGGATATTGCTCAGTTACTGGCAAGACCCTTTGTTAGAAAATTTTAAGATACTACCATTTAGTTTAGAAGGAGAGTCGCCTAACAAGGATTACTTGATCAAGCGGTACGAAGAACTATCCGGATACAACTTGGATAATATAAGATGGTATGAGTGCTTTGCTTATTGGAAAAATGCAGTCGTTCTCCAGCAACTTTACAAAAGATACGTAGATGGCGCGACTAAAGACGAACGAATGGCTCAGCTTGGTATGGGTGCTAAGATCTTAGCCTCGGCGGCAAATCAAAAAATAGACTGGTAGGTAAATACCATTCATAATAGGAACAAGTATTATTTGCTAGTATGATCAACTCCAGAGCAATCTACTATATGGTCATCAGTGCCATTTGTTTCACGGGTATCAATTCGGTTGTGAGATTCGTTGATCATCTTCCGGTTTTTGAGTTGGTGTTTTTCAGGGCGATCGGTACTGTGATCTGTTGTCTGTTGATAATCCGGCAACAGAAAATACCGATCATGGGGAATAATAAAAAATTACTCGCCTTACGTGGAGTTGTAGGATTAATATCACTTACGCTATTTTATAAAGCACTCCAGATAATGCCCATGGCATCAGCCGTATCACTTAGGTATCTGTCTCCATTTTTTGCTGCAGGTTTTGCCATTTATTTCTTGAAAGAAAAAATGATAAACATCCAATGGTTATTTTACTTCTTGGCTTTTTGTGGAGTGGTCTTATTGAAGGGGTTCGATAGTCGAATCTCCATGATCGCGCTATTGATAATTCTTGTATCTGCTGTTTTTAGTGGTTTAGTCTATGTCATTATAAGAAAGATCGGTGACTCAGAACATCCAGTAGTTATTATAAATTATTTTCTGTGTATATCTACAATTGTTGCTGGAGCTATCTCTATTTTTAATTGGGTGCAACCAGTAGGCGTAGAGTGGGTTTATCTCTTGGCTATGGGTATCTTTGGTTTCGTAGCGCAGTATTTTATGACTAAGGCCTTGCAAATAGAGGAAGCTAATCTCATCACACCGTTTAAATATTCTGAGGTCATTTTCACACTGCTAGTAGGCTGGACCTTATTTGGAGAGGGACAAAGCTTGATTGCAGTTTTTGCCATGATACTTATTGTAGCCTCTCTACTAGCCAATGTGTGGACTAAGCAAAAGTACAGGACTGAGCAGTAGATTATAATTATCCATACTTGATCTTTTTATTGATCCTTATTTATGCTTCTAAAATCTGATGCTCTTTAGATCTTAGAATAAAGGACAAAGTATCTTAAAGCATAGAATCCATCAACAAAACATTAGCTATATTAGATTTTTGCACAGGACTACTAAAGTTTTCAATTGGCTACTATGAAATTAAATATCTCTGATCTCTCGAAGACCTATAAGAATGGAGTAAAGGCTTTGAATAATATCAACCTAGAAATAGGAGAAGGAATGTTCGGTCTACTCGGCCCGAATGGCGCAGGTAAGTCGAGTCTAATGCGGACGATCTCTACTTTGCAGCAAGCAGACTCAGGCACTATCCAATTTAATGATATTGATGTTTTTGCAGACCCTATTTCACTTAGAAAGGTACTCGGCTATCTCCCACAAGAGTTTGGTGTATATCCCAATGTGCAGGCGCATAAGTTGCTAGACTATTTTGCGGGGCTAAAAGGGATAACGTCTAAAGCTGACAGGAAGAAGATAGTAGAATATGTACTAGAAGTAACTAATCTAACGGATGCTAAGCGGAGAGCGGTTTCTAGTTTTTCTGGAGGGATGAAACAAAGATTTGGAATCGCACAAATGTTACTCAATGATCCGCAACTGATCATAGTAGATGAACCTACAGCAGGACTTGATCCCGCTGAGCGTAAGCGATTTCTGAATATACTTAGACAAATAAGTAAGGGGCATATAGTCATATTCTCGACACACATAGTAGAAGATGTCAAAGAGCTATGCCTTGATATGGCTATCATGAATCAAGGAGCAATACTCCTTAGAGAATCTCCGACTGACGCTTCCTCACGACTATCCAGCAAGGTATGGACGAAACGACTAGATGGAGACATAGCTGCAGCGCAAAGCATGTACAATGTCTTGTCTACATCCTATAATCCAGATCATAGTGTCAACATAAGGGTATACAGTGATGGCTTGCCAGGGGAGGAGTTTAAGTCCTCAGAGGCTAGCCTAGAAGATGTATACTTTTATCATCTCAATCAAGAATCCGTACCTGCTTAAGTTATCCTTAATCTTCTCAGATGTTCAAACAAATATTTTCTTACGAGTTTAATTCTTGGTTCAACAAAGCATCGTTTTATATCTATGCTGTCTTGATTTTTTTGGCAACTGCTGGATTCGTGGCGTTAGCTGGAGGGGTGTTCGATGGTAATACGGCATCGGTCTCTTCACTAAAGTACATTAACTCTCCATCGGGCATCTTGCAGATGGTTGGGGGTATGACGATATTCGCGATGCTGCTATTCACTAACGTCTGTGGGGATTCTATTTATAAGGATTTTAAGACAGGAGCATACCATGTCATGTTCTCCTTCCCGTTCTCAAAACCAGCTTATTTTTTTGGTAAATTTTTGAGTGCATTTTGTATCTGCCTTATCTTAATATTTTGCGTAGGATTGGGAGCAGGTTTTGGTTTTATCATGCCAGGTATCAATGCAGAGATGATCGGTCCGCACAGTATCATGTCCTATGTCTATGTGTATTTGGTTTATATGATTCCTAATACATTTTTCTTTTGTGCAGTCGTATTCGCTATTGTCACTTATACCAGAAGTATCATTGCAGGTTTCATAGCCATGATAGTCATCTATATCTTGAATGGTGTGATCGATAGTGCATTGATCAACAAAGAATTTTTCAAACTGGCTGCTATGCTTGACCCATTTGGAGTCAGAGCAGATTATTACTATACTAAGTATTGGACGGTAGATGAGTATAATAATTCGCAGATTCCCCTAGCTGGATACGTGATCTATAATCGTATCCTGTGGGTCGCGATAGGAGCGGCTATTTTGATGTGGAGCTATTTCTCTTTTTCATTTGAGACGGTACCTACCAGGTGGAATCCATTCAAAAGAAAGAGTAATATAAAATCAATTGCACATAAGTCAAAACAAATAGCTGATCTCCAGCTGCCCAAAGTCCATAGAGCATTCGATCTCAAGCAAAAGTTAACCAGCTCATGGTTGCTCAGTAAAATAGATCTCAGTTATATTTTGAAAGGAGGAGCTTTCATAGTCATAAGTATTTTGGGTCTTTTGATAGTCGGGATAACTTTGGCATTCTCAGGGGAGGTCATCGGTACTAAGACCTATCCGACTACCGCTAATATGTTGATGTACTCGGGAGGTGTATTTAGGATGTTTATCATACTACTGACCTTTGTATACACAGGTCTAGTGATCAATAGGAGAACGGATAATGATATCTACCAGCTAGAGGACGTGTCCGCCACTAGGAACAGTTCTTTTTTGATTTCCAAATTTATTTCTATCACTATGATGCAGGCGATACTTTTACTATTGCCTATCCTAGCAGCTATAGCCTATCAGATAACACAAGGATATTTTAATTTTGAATTAGGGCTTTATCTTTTTGATACATATGCGATTCGATGGGTGAGTCTATTACCATGGACCTTATTGGCAATAGCTATTTATACGATCATTCCTAACTTTTATATAGGGCTGATAGTAGTGCTGGCTATTTCTTTCGGTGTTAATTTTTTACCGAGATTAGGTATCGAGAAATCCATGTTTCAGTACAATGATGGTCCTACACCTAGGTACTCTGATATGACAGGATATGCCGGGGGGCTAGCTAAATATTATATCTACCGAGTGTACTGGATATTTGGTGGGATTGCTTTGAGTGCGCTAAGTTTATATTTTTGGAGGCGGGGTGTCAAGACTAGTTTTAAAGAGCGAATTGCGAATGGAAAAATAAATTTTTCTGCTGCCTCTAAGATTATTGGATTGCTTAGTTCGTTGATATTCTTGGTGATCGGTGGTGTTATTTATTACTGCACTTTTGTTGTCAATGAAACTTATACCTCCAAGGAGTCGGAGCTACAGATGGTCCAATACGAAAAAGATCATAAGCGACTAGAATCACTTGCGCAACCTAGGATCATAGATGTAAATCTCAATGTAGAATTGTATCCTAGCACCTCAGACATAGATGCCACAGGCTATTACTATCTGAAGAATAAGACTAGTCAAGCTATCGATACGATCGTAATAAATCACGGTAACCTGCTGAAGGAGCTTACGTTTGATAGGGAGTCAAATATTGGTTTACGGGATACCATCATGGATATCAGGACCTATGGATTAGTGCCTGCCCTTGCACCAGGCGATTCTGTCAAAATGGATTTTGTACTAAAGAATAAAAAGAATACAGTATTTAGGTCTCATAGTCCAGTAAGAGAAAATGCGACATTTTTTAGTAGCTCTATCTTTCCTTCTATTGGCTACTCAGAAGATGCAGAGTTAAGTGATAATACGGTCAGAAAAAAATATGGTCTACCACCTAGAGAACGCTGGCCAGATGTTACGGATACAACAGCCTATGGCAATACGTATATTTCTAACTGCTCAGATTGGATACGGTTTGAGATAGTGATCGGCACAGCGACTGATCAATTAGCTATGGCTCCTGGGCAACTGCAGCGTGAGTGGGCAGAAGATGATCGTCAGTACTATCACTATAAGATGGATCAGCCGATGTTAAATTTTTATAATATTAGCTCGGCAAGATATGAGGTGCAGAAAGATATGTGGAAGGATGTAGAACTCTCGATCTACTATCATAAAGGACATGACTTTAATTTGGATAGAATGATGCAAGCGCTGAAGGATGGGTTCGACTATTACACAACGGAGTATAGCCCTTACCAATTCAAGCAATTGAGGATATTAGAATTTCCATTTGGTGGCTTTGCACAGTCATTCGCTAATACAGTTCCTTTCGCTGAGAATGCTGGATTCACGGCGATGGTAGACGATACAGATGAGGGTGGAGTAGATTATGCCTACACGGTAACCGCTCATGAGCTAGCACATCAGTGGTGGGCGCATCAGGTGATAGGCGCCAAGGTAAAAGGCGCAACGATGATGTCGGAAAGCCTATCAGAATACTCATCGCTCAAGGTACTAGAAAAAAGATTTGGAGCTGATAAGATGAGAAAATTCCTCAAGGATGCACTGGATAAATATTTGCTCAGCAGACAGATGGAAAGTGTAAAGGAATTGCCACTGGCGTTCAACGAGAACCAACAGTATATTCACTATCAAAAAGGATCGTTGATATTCTATGCGCTATCAGATCTGATAGGAGAGAAAGTACTCAATGGGGTTTTGTCTGACTATATCAAGCAAGTAGGTTTTCAAGAACCGCCGTATACAACATCACTTGAGCTTTTAGCCTTGCTCAGAGAAGCTACTCCAGATAGCCTCCAGTATTTTATTGATGATGGGTTTGAGCATATTACTTTCTATACTAATCGGATAGAAGATACAGAACATACTGATAATGGAGATGGGACATATACTGTCGATATCACAGCTCATGTGACTAAGTATAGAACAGATGAAAAAGGGAAACAGTTGTATAAAGATTCGATGGGGAATATGGACAGTTTGATCATAGAAGGTAAAACACGTCCGATGAGATCTTATCCTTTATCAGATTACATCGATATAGGAGTCTTCGGCATAGAAGAGATAGATGGGAAGGAAAAAGAAAAAGTACTATACCTCAAAAAACATAAGATCACAGAGATTGAAAATAAATTTACGATCACGGTAAATGAAGAACCTAAGGAAGTAGGTATTGATCCATTCAATAAGTTGATAGATAGAGACAGCAATGATAATCGTCGAAAATTAGAGAAGAAGGAATAAACTCAAATCATGCCCACAAATAACTTAGCGTATTATGAATAAAAAAATCCAAATAGCTGCTGTGATACTTTTAGTATCAGTTGTAATTCACCTTGCTTATCCATTTCTATATAATGATCCCGCCATCACAACACCTGTTGCTATTTTTGGAGTTATGTATTTGGTAATTAGTCTAGGGCTGCTATTAAGTAGTAAGAGAGTTTTTCTTTATGCTGCTGCTATCGTCACTACGATTGGTATGATAGCAGCGACTGTTGTTTATTTAGGTAATGACTCACCCTACGATCTGGATATTGTGTTGATACTAATAGATGTTGTGATAGTCCCTATATTTTGGTGGGGTGTAATTAAGAATAAGTAATGATTGCTAGTTGGTGATTTATTAGAATTGTTTTATTGATAAATAGTTTATGCAGCTAAGAAAGAATAAGGTAAAAAAGATCTTCAAATCAAGGAAGGTCAATTATGGTATTTGGAATGGGATAGTAGATACCTATGCTGGAGAGATCTGTGCAGGGGCTGGTTTTGACTGGGTCTTGATAGATGGAGAACATGCTCCCTTTGATCTGAGGTCTACGATAGTGCAGATGCAGATCATGGAGAAGTATGATACTGGTGTGATAGTAAGACCGCCGACGGGAGATCCAGTTTTGATCAAGCAATTATTGGATGCTGGTGCACAGACTTTGTTGATTCCCATGGTGGATACGGTGGAGCAAGCGGAGGAGCTTGTGGCAGCTATGCGCTATCCGCCAAATGGCATCCGGGGAGTAGGGACTGCTCTGGCTAGAGCTGCTCAATGGAATAGGGTACCTGATTATTTATTAAAAGCGGAGAAAGAACTTTGTCTAATTGTGCAGGTCGAGTCTACTCAAGGGATGGAGAATATAGATGCAATATCTAAAGTCAAGGGAGTAGATGGTGTATTTATCGGTCCTGCAGATCTATCAGCATCTATGGGCTACATAGGTCAAAGTAATCATAAGAAAGTCAAAGCAGAAGTGAAGCGAGGAATCAAGATCATCTCAAAAAATGGGAAGGTGCCAGGTGTTATGGCTATAGATGAAAAACTCATCAAAGAATATGTCAAAGCAGGTGCAGAAATGATGGGTGTAGCTATTGATTCTTTTATGTTGGCGCAAGCCACAACTAAGTTGGCTAGTAGCTTTGATAAAGATTAAATGTCATTCAAATAAGGTGTTGAATTGCATAGTCCAAAGAAATGATAATAATTTTATATGGGTACTGTCAGTGCAGTTTTTCAGCGATTATATATTTGCTTTGCATTATAGAAAATTATATTGAGTCTGCTCTGGGGAGCAAGGATATTTCCAAAATAGGTATTCAAACCGAAACTACTAGGAAAGGATTGCGCTGATACCGATAAGCCAAATACACTATTTTGGATACACTTATCGGTATGCTGAGCATCTTATAAGTTGATTATACTTCTGGTTTTCGTTTAAAAATAATATGGTTGCTTTGAGGCTTGCAGTAACCCATTTTTTTAATGAAAAGAGACGTGGAGTAGTAAGCAAATCTGGTTACCACTATATATTATTTGATAAAGTACTTCATATTCTTATCCATAGTTGATGGCAGTATTAAATGACTACTAGGAAACTATAATTACTGCTAGCTACAGATTAGCTACAGCGCGGAATGAACAAATTGACCCAAGCGAGGTTATTAGTACGATTTAATTACATCACGCTATATGGTAATCTTAAGAAAGCCTTTACTGCTGCTATTTATTTTGTTTATAGGTCACCTTACTTCTGCTCAAGTTATAGATACTGCCAGCCTAGAAATCTCCAGTGATTTTAAATTTAGAGCGATTGCTGAAATTGGTTTCCTCAGCGTAATCAATCATAAAGTCCAATTCAGTAATAATGGTACTTACTTTGATTATAAAAAAGATGGAGGTCAAGATGTCCTGTTTCCAGTAAGAAGATTCTCACTAGAGCTTCAAGTAAATAAGAGGAATACTTTCTTTTTGCTGTATCAGCCTTTACGCCTAGAATCTCAAGTCTTGCTTGAAGATGATTTAAGTGTAGATGACCAAGTATTTCCTGCCACAAGTAGTGTGAGATTGCTGTATAATTTTCCCTATTACCGCTTTAGTTATCTGAGAGAACTAGTGAAGAATAATGATTCGTTTAAATTCGCAATTGGAGGATCTTTACAAATTCGAAACGCTACTATCTCCTTTGAGTCAGGCGACGGTACTCTTTATCGGACAAATCGGGATGTAGGATTAGTGCCAGCATTTAAAGTGAGAAGTAGAAAGCAATTTAAGAGGAGCGTTTTTGTAGAACTAGAAGCAGATGGAATTTATGCTCCAATAAGTTATTTAAATGGCAGTGACAATGAAGTAGTAGGGGCGATTTTGGATGCAAGTCTAAGAACGGGTATGGGAATTACCCAATCGACTAATACATTCTTGAATATTAGATATCTTGGAGGAGGCGCAGTAGGAACTTCAGATGATGATAGCGGCCCAGGCGATGGATATGTGAGGAATTGGCTACACTTTATCACGGTGTCGGCTGGATTTATTTATGAGTGGTAGTTAGGCTATCTGTAACCCAGATTCATCATTTTTTGCTTTCGGCACTGAGTATATTAATTCTTAAACTTGCTGCTTCCAGTATATCAAGTATAGATATATAACATACAATAGAATAAAATTTACGGTTTGCTTTTACTAGAGATAATACCATGATCTATCTTAGAATATTTAACAAATTTAAATGATAGTATTACTTTCATTTATAATAGTTTTAAGCTTATATTTGTAATACTAAATAGGTGATAATTAGCAATTTTATAAAAACAATAAAAATGAAGTTTATATATACTATGTTCTTTTTGTCTCTCACTCTATCCTCGTTTTCTCAGGATAGCAATCTTGGGAATTGGTTACTATATTTTGGTAATAAGCAAGTAAGTGAAAGAGTGAATTTGCATCATGAAGTACAGCATCGTAATTACAATGCAGTGGGCGATCTAGAGCAATTATTGCTAAGGACTGGTATTGGGTATGATCTCACAGAAAATAATAATAATCTCCTGTTGGGATATGGGTACATCTTAAGCCAAAACTACCTAGCTAACCAAGACGAAAAGCTAACTATAAATGAACATAGGATCTATCAACAGTTTATTACTAAACAAAATATTGCAGGCAGGGTCTCATTACAACATAGATATAGATTCGAGCAGCGATTTATCGAAGAAGATTTCAAACTGCGGTTTAGATATTTTTTGGGTATAAATGTCCCAATCATGAAATCTGAATCAATATATCTATCAGCCTATAATGAGATTTTTCTAAATACCGCGGGCGATGCATTCGATAGGAATAGACTTTACGGAGGATTAGGATACAAACTAAATAAAACACTAAGGTTTGAAGTGGGATATATGAATCAATTTTTGAATAATGGAAATAGAGACCAAACCAATCTAATAGCATTTGTGAACTTTTAAAAACAATTATTATAAAAATCATGAAATTATTTACTTTATTAATAGTCGCCTTAGCAATTAGCTCATGTAGCCAAAATAAAGCTAGCGATGAGAATATAAATTCAAATACACTTCCAACTCCTCGAGGGATGGTAGAAGACGTACTAACCAAAGAAGAACAGGATGCCTTGACCCCTGATGCTGTTATACAAGCTTTAAAAGACGGTAACAATCGCTTTATCACTAATGACCTCACGGCAAGAGACCACTCTAAGCTGGTAAGGAATAGCACCTTAGCTCAATACCCTAAGGCTATCGTATTGTCTTGTGTAGATAGCAGAGTGCCCGTCGAAGATGTTTTTGACAGAGGCATAGGAGATATGTTTGTTGCACGTGTGGCAGGTAATTTCGTCAATGAGGACATCCTAGGTAGTATGGAGTTTGCGTGTAAAGTGTCGGGTTCTAAACTCATTTTGGTCATGGGTCACGAGCACTGTGGAGCAGTAAAAGCAGCCATCGATGATGTAAAGTTAGGGAATATAACACCTATGCTAGAAAAAATAAAACCAGCAATTGATCTCGTAGAGTACGACGGAGAAAGGAACTCTAAGAATCAGGATTTCGTACATATGGTTTCAGAGAGTAACGTCATGAATACCGTAGACCAAATAAGACTTAAAAGTCCAATTCTGAAAGAGATGGAAGATAATGGAGAAATAAAGATAATAGGAGGGTTATACGACATGGATAATGGCGTGGTGACATTAATTAAAAATAGACACTAGTATTGTAGCCTTTGACTCGACAGAGAGTCAAAGGCTTTTACTATATATCTGAAAAACTGAGTTAAATACTTATACTTTGCGAGGATCTAAAAAATTATTTCTATGAGCAGCAAGAATTTATTCAAATCATTTTATAGTTGTACCAAGCTATTGATTACACTGATATTATTTTCTACAAGTGTATATCCTTCCTACGCTCAGTTTAATCAGTTTATAGAGGCGGATATAAATATCAAGCAAGGAAACTATAATGCTGCCATAAGTACGCTCAATAACTACATAGAATTAAATCCCGCAAGTGCAGAAGCATATATCAAAAGAGCTCTAGCTTATGGAATGCTAGCCCAACCAGCAGAAAGAGATCAAGACCTTGCATATGCAAAGCTCCTTAATCCGTTTGCTAATATGTACATCAGTATGTCATCCCGATTTAGATACTCCGAAAAAAAGCAATATGAATATGATTTTGACAACGAGCTAGCAAGCTTTAAGAAGTCGCCAATAAAAGCGAAATACTATGATGAGTATTATCAGAAAGTAGTAGACATCCACTCTCAAGATTCGTTATTGATAGAAGCGATATATGCACTAAGTATTAATGATATAGAAACTACTGAAGTAATCCTATCGAAGCTACAAGTAACTCAAAGTACAGCAGGAATTATATATGATATAAAGGGGCTCATCTCTCTCAAAAATAATGATCTAGAAGAGTCCATCAGCTACTTCACTAAATCTATAGAGGCTATGCCCAATTTCCCATTACCGTATCACAATAGGGCAGTGGCATACAAGCTACTTGATGATCTAGAGAATGCTAAACTTGATATCACAAAAGCAATCAGTCTCAATGAGAATATTTCTGTATTCTACTTCACTCTTGCAAAATTAAATGAGCGTCTTGGCGAGCCAGATGTCAGTACTACCAATTATAGCATAGCACTAGATAAGAATCCAGACTACCTAGAAGCAAGGCATAATCATAGTTTGATTCAGAAGACACTAGGTAATTACGAACAAGCCTTGACTAATCTAAATCTAGTAGATACAAATGATGAATTGAGAAAGGAAAATAACTTTACTAAAGGAAGTATTGCATTAACATATGGGCAGTACGAGAATGCCATTAAAGAATTCGACACCTATCTAGATTACTATGAAGATGATAGTAATGCAATGTTTAATCGTGGTCTAGCAAAAATACTTTTAGGAACTAAACAAGAAGGCTGCGTGGATATTTCTGAAAGCATTGAAATGAATCCAAAAAGAGATCGCCAAGAAATTTATTTAGCCTTTTGCAATAGCTTATGATCTCATATGGATGATTCTTATAAGAATATTTTATCACTAAAAATAACTTCAATATGCCCGATAGTTTTTTAGTTAGTTTAAATGAAATCAAGACCTTAGGTCATAAAAATAAGTTCGATTTTCATGGGGAAAACTTATTGACAGAATAACCAAAAAACCATATATGCGCCATGAATATGTTATAGACAAAGAAGTTAGGATAGAAGGCAACGCTGATCCTGCTGACGCCTCTATATTATTTGCGATAGTCTGCAAGGACGGAACCAAAGCCCACTTTACGAGTGCATACGGTAACAGATACCGACCTGTTTGATTTTTTTGAAAGATTAGGACATAGAGATACTTATATCATGATGTTAGAATTGTAATATGAATTTTTTTTGACATTGGAAATAAATTTTCATTTTTTATGAATTTTGTAAAGATCATACTTTCCTTCCTTAAGGATAAGAAATATTTAAAATTACTTGGATTGACCACCTTTGTCTTAGGTTTTGGTACGATCATGTATCGAGTTATTGAGAATTGGAGTTGGATAGATTGCCTATATTTTTCAGTTGCCACCCTTACAACAGTGGGCTATGGAGATATAGCGCCAGTCACTACAGGAGGCAAACTCTTTACCATATTCTACATTATAATAGGCTTAGGTATAATTCTAAATTTTATTGAAATAATTCATCTGCACTATGAGAATGATCAAGATAGCACGAGCCAGTGATTATAACATCTCTTAACTTCCGACTTTTATAAGATTAAATGAATTGTAATGAATAGAATTATTTTTCGAGAGAATAACATTTTACTAGAATGAACTAGAATGAAAATATGTGTAACTGCTGTAGAGAAATTAAAACATTAGTAGATAGGCTATACATAGTCCCAGAAACTTAAGCTCCATTGATAAAAATTAAATAAAATGAAAATTCCACGAATAGATAAAGAACTTTCTGATATTCTAGAAATGATGGTCAGAGTGGACAAGGATATAAATGTAGAAGTGTCTAAAGTGCATAAGAATTATCAATTAAGTGCAAAGAACTTGTATAGGTATTTGATGTTAAGAAGTTATGATTTGAGAAAATATCACGATACACTTTCTGACTTGGGGATTTCTTCTATGAGGACAGCGGAGGGGTATGTATTCAGCAATCTTTATAACGTAGTGAAAAATTTAAGACTTATCCAAAATAAACATTTTCATATAAACTCAGATATCGAAATAGTAGGTTATAAAAAAAGTAAAAAATTATTAAAGAAGCATGCTAATAGTTTATTCAATGAAACTAGGAAAAAGCATTTTACAGAAATAATGGTTACTGTGCCAAACGAAGCAGCAGAAAATAAAGAGATAATTAGAAATATGGTATTGAGTGGAATGGAGATAGCAAGGATTAATCTCAATAATGGGGATTTAAATACTTGGACGAAGATAGTAAGCATCATTAAAGAAATACAAGAAGAAACCTTACAAAAAATAAAAATTTATATGGATTTATCAGGTCCTAAAATTAGAACTTCCACTATAGAGATTCATGGTAAAAAAGGCAAAACTAAAAATGGAATAACAATTAGAGTTGGCGAACACATTGTGCTTACTAAAAGGAAAACTTTAGGTAAGAAATCAAAATTTGGGAAAATTAACGAGCAACTTGAAAAAGCAGAAATTGGAGTTTTGTTGTATGAAATTATTGATGATGCAAATGTGGGTGATGTAATATTGTTTGATGATGGAATGATAAAATCAAAAGTTATATCAAAAAAGGAAGATGATTTAGAATTAGTGATCACCGATTGTTACAAAACGAAACTATCTTCTAATAAAGGAATTAACCTTCCAAACACGGTACTTAATTTACCTGCATTGACGAAAAAGGATATTGAATACCTTCCTTTCGTTTGTAAGCATGCTGATATTGTCGGGTATTCTTGTGTGCGAACAGGAGCTGATGTGAAAAATTTATATGCGGAGCTCGATAAAAATAATGCAGGAGAAATTGGAGTCATTTTTAAAATTGAAAACCAAGAAGCATTCGAAAATTTACCTGAGATTTTATTTGAAGGGATGAAAAGAAAAAAAATTGGAACTATGATAGCAAGAAGAGATCTAGCGGTAGAAGTAGGATTTGAGCGAGTCTCAGAAGTTCAGAATCAAATATTATGGTTGTGCGAAGCGGCTCATGTACCTGTAATATGGGCTGAGCAAGTTCTTGAAAATTTAGTTAAAACTGGCATACCTACGAGAGCAGAAATAAGTGATGCAGCTCTCGGGGCACAAGCAGAATGTGTCTTGCTCAATAGCGGTCCTTATATCAATGATGCTATTAAAACGCTTAAAAATATATTAATAAGAATGGAAGGGCATTCTTTCAAGAAAAAAAATGAATTACGAGCGCTCAATGTTTCAAAAAAGTACTTTCTGAAAATGACGAAGAAATATGCTATTTGATTAATTACTCTCATCATACACTATAATTGGGCAGTCCAGTATTTTTACTGTTAGCAATTATAAAAGATGCCAAGAAATAAACTTATTAACTCAAATGAATAATTATGAAAAGGAATAAAACAAGCAACTATCTTATTACTATACTAACTCTGGCAGTTCTAATAATTTCGACCGAATCCTGTAAGAATTCTTCCATGATTCCTCCAATTAAAGAATTGGAAATAACTGCTGCTCAACAAGCTTGGGGTGTGGGGATCGTAAGTATTGGTGTAGCTCATGCAAACGGAGATGATTATAAAAAAACAGCGAACGACTTCATAGAACGATTTTATAGTTTTGATTCAGAAAAAGTCATATTTAAACCAATGCTTGCAGAACATAAGCCTTTTAGACTGACATCAGAAGGAGCTTTATCTTACTTGATAGGTGGCAATGATAGTTATCCCGAAGACGCTGGCTTTGCACTACAAGAGTGGAAAAACGTGAAATGGAATAATGCAGGCATCATCAATGGACAGAGTGACATTGCCGTCGCGATGGGCGATTATTCTTTCACTGATAAAGAGGGTGAACAACTGATGGCTTCTTACGCTATTGCCTACAAACGAGATACAAATGGGGAGATAAAAATTGTAGCGCACAAGTCAGCTATAGCTTATAAAAAATAAGTTACAACGATTCATGGATTGATATAAAGTTGAAGTGTGAGTGATCAATGAATTGCGGATAGATCAACTATAAGTTTTTAAACCTACTTCTATACATCTATGTATGCCAAAAAGCAAACTTGTAGAATGGCACTAAAAATTATTACTAACAAAGGTTGCACTTGTTTGTTGAACCTACCAATGGATAAATTGATATCCATTGATATTATACCTGATCTGGTAGCTAAGTAGCATATTTTTGAGAATATAACTGGAGCATTCTCTTATGTCAAAGAGACAATTAATACTCAATAGAGTTAAGTTGTCTATGTCTTTATATTAAAGGCAATGGTTGATACAGCGAAAATTGCTTTAGACATTTAGTAACCTATAAAGGTTTCTGCGTATTGATGCGTTAGCTGCAATAATAGTAGGTGCAATATCTGAATAAAATATTTTGAAAGATTAAAAGTAGAACAACGGAATTAACCAAGTAGCCAATGCCCAAATCAGAATAGACAGTAAACCACCTACTTTAAAGAAATCGCCAAAGCGATAATTACCAACACTGTAGACAAGTGTATTAGTCTGATATCCGATAGGGGTCATAAAGCTCATATTAGATGCAAACATAACTGTCAGCAATAGAGGACGAGGGTCAATACTCAGATTGGAAGCAATTGAAATTACAATGGGAGCAAATAATATAGCAGTTGCATTATTAGATATCACTGCACTTAGTAAGGCAGTACACATGTAGATAACGGCTACTAATATTCTTGGCGAAACAGAACCAAAATTATCTATAAATGTAGTGGCGATAAAATCACTAGCTCCCGTATTATACATAGCAGTTCCTAGAGGAATAACTCCTGCGAGCAAGAAAAAAACATTCCAATCTACACGGCGATAAGCTTTTTGAAGTTCCAGGCAACCTGTCAAAAACATGGTTACACAACCGACGAGCGAACTCACTAATATGGGTAATATATTGAATGCTGCTAACAAAATGACTAGCACCATGATAGAAGCGGCCAAGAACCGTTTGCTGGTTTTAGCGGCAAGGTCTTCATGCTCTTGTAAGACGACAAACTCAGGACTATTATAGAAATGTCTAAAATTAGCCTGCCCGACTTCCATCAAGAGTGTGTCACCAGCTTCAATTATCAAGTCCTCTAATCCTGATTTGTAATAGTGTTTATTTTTCTTTACTGCCAATGGGATCGCATTATAGGCGCGTTTAATGTTGACCTTGTTTAAGCAATTGCCTACCATACGAGAGTTTGGCTTGACGATAATTTCACATAGGGTCATATCATCTGTATTCATCCGACCATCATCTATCATGCTTTGACGAGGTAGTAAAGCAAGACGGTTTAGTTGCCTAAGTTTTGCTAGTTTTTCAATACTTCCTTTAGCTAATAAAATATCTCCTTCCCGAATGGTTTCTTTTTCATTGGGAAAATGTGGTTCGTTATCTCTCCCTCTAATTTCGAGAAGATCAATTTCTTCGTCTTTAAAGAATGGTGTTTCGTCAATTCTCAATCCGATGAGATTGGAGTTTTCTTCAACTTTCACCTCGGTCAGAAAATCTTGAATTGCGTATTCTTGAGTCAATTCCTCTTCATCTTTTTTGCGATTAGGTAATAAATATCTTGATACAAAAACTAAGTAGAGTAGACCAGCAAAAAAGAAAATAACTCCGATATGTGAAAACTCAAATACGCCAAATTCTGGTATGTTATAATCCTTCGCGATCGCGCTAACCAGTAAGTTGGTAGATGTACCCAATAAGGTACAAGCACCTCCTAAGATAGCAGCAAATGAAAGGGGCATTAGAAATCGTGAAAGGTTCAATGGAAGTTTCTTAGATAACTTTATTAAGATCCTCATAAAGACTATCACTACAGCTGTAGTACTGATTAGCGCAGAACATAGTCCAACAATTAATAACAAGATCAAAAGTGATTTCCATTCCTTTCCAGTCAAAAGTTTCTTTAGCCCATCACCTATCTCCGTAATAACACCTGTCGTTTCTAATCCAACGGTCAAGATCATCAAAGCCAATATAGTGACTACCGCAGGGTTACTCATTCCAGCGATACCTTCTTCTGGAGAAACAAATCCACCAAGGATCAGTACGACCATGACAGTCACTGCAAGTGTATCAGCTGATAGTTTTTCGAATGCCATGATTAATACCATAGCTACGATGATCATAAAAAGAAGCGCTATTTCAATTGTCACATATTATATTTAAATTTTCTGCAAATCTCACATCGCTTCTCCTTATATACTTTCCCTCAAATCTAATTTTATTTTGGTTTTTAAATCTAAGGAAAAAATATCCTTCAATTATGGCAGTTATTGTATCTGATGAGGAATTATGATGAAGATAGATTAGACGCTTGCCTATTTACCATTTGAGGATACTGTAAAACAATTGGATTTTTCTAAGGATTGAAATTGATGATAAGCGTACTCATATGAGTAGAAGTGATGGTTGCTACTACATACGCCAGTGAATATGATCTGGCAGAACCAGTGGGACGGGGAATATATACTTAAACGTCAGTGCATAGGAAGCTTAAATTGGTAGACCTGTAATCAACCAGTTCAGTCAAATAGTAATACAAGAGAAATCTTAGTATAGGCTAAATTGCTGTTAAATTCTTTACTAACAAAATTATAAGGATTACATGCTTAAAATGCTTCTCCACAATCTAAAATAATGTACAACACTTAAAATCTAATTCTAAATCTAAGACTTTGGTGTTGAGATTCTTGTGATGGCAGATTGAACTGGTTACCGTGAAGATCTATATACTGTAAGTTTTCCAAGTCTAACAATTCTTTCGGTATTACTTTAAATTGGTTGTTATTGAGGTATAATGACTCTATGTGACTTAACATATACAAGTTCTTAGGTAAAGATTTTAAGCCATCGTTTTCAATGTGAAGTGATGTCAGATTGGGTAGTTCACTAAGAATGGGAATATTTTTTTCAAAATTCATGTATTTGTCATCATTTAAATATAGCTCTTGCAAATTGACTAGATTGACAAAATTTGATGGTAAAACTTCAAAATCATTTCCACTTAAATCAAGCACTTTGAGATTTACAAGATTACCTACGCTTGATGGTATTTGTTTAAGATGGTCGTTCTTTAAACTTAAATATTGGAGGTTGGGAAATTTGGATAATACAGCATCCGACACTTGTGCAGTTTGATTACTTAAGTCAAGTCTATAAACTTGAGTAGGAGACTTTAGTGCCTCGTCCAAGCTAAAGTAATTTTTGTTCAATAGAATGGAATCTACAGAAGTCTGGCCACTTGCACTTTTAAAAAGAAAAACGAAAACAATTAAAATTAATCCTGAGTATTTAATCATAATAACGATTTATTACAGTTCATAAAGGAAGCAAATGTACACTACTTTGTAAAACAAATAATTGCACTTTATGTTCAGCTTTATTTTAGCAATGCAAGGTCATAGCAATTTATGCTATACATAATACCTATGGTACATAGCTACAAGCCTTTCAATATTTATAATCTTATCGTTAGTGTTTTAAGATTGAGAATTTAGCTGCTTTTATTAAAAATACAAGATTATAAGGTTAAATGGTTTTCTTAAAAAAAGAATCTACCCTTAGTTTTCTATAGAGTTTGGTTTTCTGATGCCCAAAAGAAAACACTAGTAAACCTCAAAGTATGTAGAGAGTGCAATACAAATTGTAGATCTAAATCCTAGATTTCCTTGCGAATTTGAAATGGAATATATTTTCAAAGTATCTCATAGTTTTATGTTTGTTATATCTTCTTTACATTGTAGTGTTATTAGGATTGTGTGAGTTTCACATTTTCTGACATAATAGTGAGAGAGTATAGCTCAGTTGGTTTAGAGCGCTGCCTTGACAGGGCAGAGGTCGGGGGTTCGAATCCCTCTACTCTCACATATTTTACATGGAATATTAGCTGTCTTGCGAACTTATATGTCATTAGTTCGGATCAAGATGTTCCACAAAAAACCTTAGTTATTTAATTAGCTTAGGTTTATACGTCATTGTTCTAGCGCCGCTTGTTTCCTCTCTACGCGTCAGCTTATATATTTACCAAAATAATTATTGTTTACTAGTTAGCGTCCATTATCGGCATAATTGAATAGATGCAACGCGATTGCGTGAAGGAAGGAATACTTTTGGAAAATGATTGAATATGTCATTGCTTTTTTCGTCATCTATGGAGTTATTGCCATCCGTTATTTGATTATAGCTGCTATCGTATATTTGGTTTACTATAAGTTCTTTCAAAAAAAATTGGCTTATAAAAAGATTCAAATAAAATTCCCTAAAGCTGGCGACTATCAGAGAGAGTTAGTTTATTCACTGCTGACTATTATATTTTTTGGAGTGGTTGGGGTGCTTACTTTTAGGTCTCCGCTTAGCGATTATAATCAGATCTACTATGGCTTTAGTGAGATGCCTATCTGGTATTATATACTTTGTTTTCCTTTGATGCTTATTATTCATGATACCTATTTCTATTGGATGCATAGGACGCTACATCATCCTGTATTATTTAAAGCGACACATCTAGTCCATCACAAGTCTACTAATCCTTCGCCTTGGGCGGCATATGCATTTCATCCGTTTGAGGCCGTATTAGAGGCTGCTATTTTACCAATTCTTGCATTTATACTTCCCTTGCACATTTCTGCTTTCGGATTGTTTTTTTTATTCTCTATCATGTACAATGTTTATGGCCATAGTGGCTTCGAATGGTATCCAAAGAATTTTAATAGACACTGGTTTGGTAAATGGATCAATACCTCTGTCCATCATAATCTTCATCATAAGGATTTTGACAACAGCTATGGTTTATACTTTACTTTTTGGGATAGGCTGATGGGTACTATGTCGGTTTCTTATGATGAGACCTTTGATGATATTACGGAGAGAAAAGACTTAAGTATACTTTAGACTCTAGTTATAAAATACAAGGTATCAGTAACTCCATTGTTACTTGTTGCCTTGCCTCTGTCGAGTGCTTTATCCATAAGTTATGTCATCTATTCTTTTCATTCTTAGTTCATTTTCTTAACTTCTTGATTGATAAAACTTGTGATATGAGTTACGTGATAGGAGTTGATTATGGTACGGATTCTGTGAGGTCTGTGCTAGTAAATGCTAAGAATGGCAAAGAGATAAGTAGTGGGGTATTCTACTATCCGAGATGGAAGAAGGGTCTATACTGTGATTCATCAAAAAACCAATTCAGACAGCACCCATTAGACTATATAGAAGGTCTCGAAATATCAATAAGAGAGGTGCTTAAGAATGCTCCAAAAGGAATTGCTAACAAAGTGGTAGGTATAGCAGTGGATACCACAGGTTCTACTCCTGTAGCAGTTGATAAGAAAGGCACACCGCTAGCGATGAGATCTAGATTTGCAAATAATCCAAATGCTATGTTCATCCTGTGGAAAGATCATACTAGTATCAGAGAAGCTGCAGAGATCACTAAGCTTAGTAGTAAGACTAAAATAAATTACACTAAATACGAAGGTGGTGTTTACTCTTCCGAATGGTTCTGGGCCAAGATATTGAAAACAGTCCGGGTCGATGCTAGAGTCGCTAAGGCAGCTTACTCATGGGTAGAGCATTGCGACTGGATACCATTTATGCTGACGGGTGGTCAGGATGTAAGGGAGATGAAAAGGAGTAGATGCGCAGCAGGTCATAAAGCACTTTGGCATGAGGACTTTGGGGGACTACCTCCTAATAGTTTTTTCAAAAAACTAGATAAGCGGCTTGATGGATTAAGAGATAGATTGTTTGAAGAAACGTATACTTCAGATCGATCAGCTGGTAAACTATGTGCTGAGTGGGCTACGCGACTTGGACTTACCGTAAATGTTGAAGTTGCAGTAGGCGCATTCGATGCGCATATGGGTGCAGTCGGTGGGCAGATAGAACCTTTTTATCTAAGTAAGGTTATGGGTACATCAACCTGTGATATGCTCGTGGCACCATATAAGTCAGTAGGCAAAAAATTAGTCAGTGGTATCTGTGGGCAAGTAGACGGATCTATAATCCCAGGTATGGTAGGTTTAGAGGCAGGGCAGTCTGCCTTTGGAGATGTGTATGCGTGGTTCCAGAAATTACTATCATGGTCCTTAGATGAGGTAGTAGGTAAAAGCAAGCTGATAGATAGTAAGACTAAGAAATTATTGATACAAGAAAGTATGGATAATATCATTCCCCAACTCACCAAGGCAGCACAAAAGGTCGATACAGCAACATCAACAGTCTTGGCACTAGACTGGTTAAATGGGCGCAGAACACCCGATGCCAACCAAGCATTAACAGGAGCGATACTAGGTTTGAATCTAGGCAGCGATGCACCCAAAATATATAGGGCACTAGTAGAAGCTACTTGCTATGGTGCCAGGGCTATAGTTGAAAGGTTTAGATCAGAAGGCATTCCTATCAAAGGTCTCATAGCCTTAGGAGGCGTAGCTAAGAAATCACCATTCGTCATGCAGACGATGGCTGATGTACTGGACTCGCCGATCAAAGTGGTAAAGTCGGAACAGACCTGTGCGCTTGGTGCTGCTATGTTTGCTGCTACAGCCGCAGGGGTGTATGATAATGTGTCAGATGCCATGGCTAAGATGGGTTCAGGGTTTAGTGCTACTTATACACCCAACAAATCAAATGCGAAATTATATAGCAAACTATATAAAGATTATTGTAAAGTAGGGGAGTACATTGAGAATAATACCAAAGTATAATATGGAATTCAAAGAAATAAGAGAAGCAGCTTACGAAGCAAATATGGAGCTGCCGGCATTGGACTTGGTGTTGTTCACCTTTGGGAATGCGAGTGCAGTTGATAGAGATAGAGGCGTGTTCGCAATCAAACCATCAGGTGTGCCCTACAAGGATCTTACCCCTGCTAAGATGGTGGTCGTAGACTTTGATGCGAATACGATCGATGGTGATCTAAGACCATCGTCTGATACCAAGACACATGCGGTTCTCTATAAGCATTGGGATGATATTGGCGGGATAGTACATACGCATTCTACGTACGGTACCGCATGGTCACAAGCGCAACGAGACATACCGATCATGGGCACGACTCATGCAGATCACTTAACGGTAGACATTCCATGTGCTCCACCTATGGCCGATGATATGATCAGCGGTAACTACGAGTATGAGACAGGATACCAGATCTTAAATGAATTCAAAAAACGCGACTTAGATCATAAAGAAGTAGAAATGATCTTGCTCGGAAATCATGCTCCTTTCACATGGGGTAAGACGGCATACAAAGCAGTATACAATAGTGCAGTATTAGAAGAGTGTGCTCGAATGGCTTATTTAGCATTATCCATTAATCCAGAAGCACCAAGACTAAAAGATACTTTGATCAAAAAACATTTCGAGCGTAAGCATGGTCCTGATTCTTATTATGGACAAAATTAATTAAGAATTAAGAGAATTGATAATATCAAGAATTTAGAATGTGCTTATGTTTTGAGTATGCTATTAATATCGATATTAACTTCCTTTTGTGTCTATTGTGAAATTCCTTTGTGTTTCTTTTTCGGTTAATATTGGGCAAATCATTTTATGGAACACTCTTTATTTCTCTTACATTTAGAGTAATTGAAACCATATCTTAAATTTCCATGAAAAAGCAGATCGTAAGTTTAAAGCAATTCGAAGTATGGTTCATTACGGGTAGTCAGCATTTATATGGTAAAGAGGTACTCAAGGAAGTAGAAAAAAATTCGAAAGAAATTGCATCAGCTATAGGAAACCAAAAACGAATTTCGGTTGCGGTCAAATACAAAAAATTACTAACGACACCAGAAGCGATATTCCAACTCTGCAAAGAGGCCAACTATGAAGACAAATGTATCGGACTGATTGCTTGGATGCATACTTTCTCCCCAGCCAAAATGTGGATCAATGGCTTGAAGATCATACATAAACCGATGTTGCATTTACATACTCAGTTTAACAGTAGTATTCCATGGAATAAAATAGACATGGATTTTATGAATAGGAATCAATCTGCTCATGGAGGGAGAGAATTTGGGTTTATAAATACTCGAATGAGGATTGCTCGTAAAGTAGTAGTAGGCCATTGGAAAGATGAAGAAGTTGTGAATAGTATTTCTACTTGGGCAAGGGCTGCTGCTGCATATGCAGACAGTCAAAAGATGAAGATTGCTAGAGTAGGGGATAACATGCGGCAAGTTGCAGTCACGGAGGGTAATAAGGTCTCAGCACAAATTCAATTTGGCTATGAGGTGAATGGATATGGTACGGGTGATTTGATGAAACACATTAGTGCTATCAAAAGTAAGCGCATCAAAGAGCTGGTAGATTTGTACTTGAGTACTTATGAAGTGAGTAGATCTTTGGGTAAGAAAGGCTCAAAGCATAATTCTTTGAAAGAAGCGGCTAGAATAGAATTGGGATTACGGAGCTTCTTGGAGGAGGGTGGCTTCACGGCTTTTACAGATACATTTGAGGATCTACATGGATTACATCAGTTGCCTGGCATCGCGGTACAAAGATTGATGGCAGATGGATATGGTTTTGGAGCGGAGGGAGATTGGAAAACTGCTGCACTGGTGAGAACTATGAAAGTGATGGCTTCTGGTTTGAATGGGGGCAATTCTTTTATGGAAGATTATACGTATCATTTTGATGGTGAGGGTCTAGTGCTAGGGGCGCATATGCTTGAGATATGTCCTAGCATAGCTGAGCTTAAGCCTACATGTGAAATTCATCCTCTAAGTATAGGTAGTAAGTCAGCTCCTGTAAGACTGGTGTTCGAAGCTGCGGCAGGCCTTGCGCTGAATGCCTCGGTCATCGATATGGGTAATAAATTTAGGATGATCGTCAATACGGTAGAAGCTATCGAACCTCCAAGTAAACTACCTAAGCTGCCGGTAGCAAGGGCCGTATGGAAGCCTCAGCCTGATCTCAAGACTAGTGCGGAGGCATGGATATTAGCAGGTGGCGCTCATCATACTTGCTATAGTCAGAACCTTTCGGTAGAGCATCTTCGGGACTTTGCAGAGATGTGTGGCGTAGAGTTCATTTTGATAGATAAGGAAACTAATATCAATACATTTAAGCAAACGCTAAAGCAAAATTATCAGTAGATAAATAACTAAGGATGAAATTTATTTGATCTCTATAAGGCTTAGTTGTTTTTCTTTTGAGCATTATAATATTTTATCAATATACTTTTTGAAGTAATATTTTCATTCTATATATCTTTGCCCACCAATTGAAACTAGATGCTCAAAGAAAATCTCGAATACATCCTTCTGATAGTTATAACGTCTGTTGTTGTCATTACGCTGACCTACATGTCGCGGAGAGTCTTAGACTTTATTATAAGAAGGAATAGTGAGCAATTACAAGCTGACCCTACCAATTTTATATTTCTTAAAAATTCGATAAGCTATATTTTTATTTTCATCGGCCTGTTTTGGGTTTTTCATAAGATTCCTTATTTCAATTCTTTAGGTAATGCACTATTTGCGGGTGCGGGAGTAATAGCGGCAGTAATTGGATTTGCATCTCAGAAGGCATTTTCTAATATCATCGGTGGTTTATTCATACTAATATTCAAGCCATTCAGGGTACATGATGTTATCGAGATATCTAATAATCGGAGAGGAGTCGTAGAAGAGATAACACTGCGCCATACGATCATCAAGGATTTTGAATCAAGAAGAATTGTTATACCCAATAGCCAGATAAGTGATGAAACGATCATTAACAGTAGTCTCACGGATGAGAGGATAAGAAAGCAAATAGATATTAGCGTCTCTTATGAGTCTGACCTTGATATAGCGATAAAGATACTGCAGAAGGTTATTGGAGAACACGCTAACTGTCTAGATAATCGTACGCCAATCGAGATAGAAAGCAATACCCCAATAGTAGAAGTAAGGGTGATCAGCTATGGCGATTCTTCGATCAACCTAAGAGCATATGTTTGGACTGTAGATAACTTTCACTCATTTATTCTACAGTGTGATGTATTAAAAATACTAAAATCTAAATTTGATGAGGAAGGAATCAACATACCATATCCTCATAGGACGATCAATTACCAAAAGCCAAGTGAGCATATATTATCTTAGAACCAGTTCTTCTTCTTAAACCATAACAACAGGCTGAGAACTACCATAAGCATAACAAACAGCAAGACAAAGTAGCCATACTTATATTGCAGCTCAGGAATGTTTTCAAAATTCATCCCATACAATCCAGCTAAAAATGATAGCGGCACAAATAAAGTGGTGATGATGGTAAGCACTTGCATGATCTGATTCATCTTGAAACTTATCTCAGATATATATAGATCTTGCAATCCATTCAAAACATCTCTTTGAGAATCTATAGAATCCATTATCTGTACCGTATTAGCATAAAGGTCACGATAGAATATTTGTATAGGTTCGGTTAAATAATCATGATCAGATCTAGTGAGTCTTAATATAGATTCTCTAAATGGGGATACCTGTTTTCTTATGAAGATCATTTGTTTTTTAAGCTGATGTATTTGCTCCTTGACTTCACCTTGGACACCTGCCAGTATACTATCTTCTAGTAATTCTATTTCAGATTGTATTTCGTCTAGTACGATATAGTAATTATCGAGCAGGCTATCTAAAAGTGCAAATGCTAAATAGTCTGTGCCCCGAGCACGTACTTTTCCTTTTCCAGAATGGATACGTGCTCTCACATGATGGAAGAGGTCAGTATGATCTTCCTGAAATGAAATTAGAACCTCATCAGTAAAAAAGATAACTACATGCTCCTTAGTAATAGTGTTAGACTCTTCATTTTTAGCAATTGATTTTGCAATGATCAATATACCACTATCAAACTCTTCAAATTTGGAACGTTGGTGTACATCTACAATATCCGAAAGAATAAGATTGTGAATGTCAAAAACATTACCTATCTGCTCTATGACAGCTGTATTATGTATGCCTCTGAGATCAAACCAGTCTACGGAACCATCTTCTTGTTCAAATTTAAAATCTGTACTATTTGCGGCTTCTTCTTCTGTGAACTTAGTTGCATTATATCTTAGGTTATGAAGTATGACCTGGTCTACTTTCTGCTTTCCAGTGAACATTATTGTCTCTGGTGCTAAGCCAATTTTTTTTCTCTTCTGCTGTATGCTAGAGTCTTTAATGGTCATCTATCTAGTGCTAAGTTATTTTGGATATGTAGTTGTGTAGTTCAAAATATTATTACTATTAAAAGAAATATCGTCTACTGATTTATCATGATAATCTATTAACGAAAGAATATATCTGATAGACTGTATTCGTCTCTCCTCTCTGTTATTTCCTTTTACTATCAGCCATGGATTTTCTGTTGTTGTAGTAAGTTCAAACATTTGTTTTTTATAGCGTGTAAAATCCTCCCATTTCTCTTGCGCTGCAAGGTCGACTGGACTCACCTTCCATATTTCTAGGGGTGAGTTTAGTCTTTTTTCGATTCTGACCTTTTGTTCTTCAGCATTGATAGAATACCAAAATTTCACTAGGGTCATTCCGTCATTAGTAAGCATACTTTCAAAAGTATTCACCTGTTCCATAAAGAGATCATATTGTTCTGGAGTGCAAAAGCCCATTACAGGCTCTACCACTGCTCGATTATACCAACTTCTATCAAAAAATACGATTTGACCAGGATTAGGGAGTCTTTTTATATAGCGCTGAAAATACCACTGACCTTTCTCTGTCACAGTGGGTTTACCTAAAGCTATAGTTCGATATGATTGTGGATTAAGGAATTGTGTAAACCTAGCAATAGCACTTCCTTTACCAGCGGTATCTCTACCTTCAAAAAGTATAGCAAAGCGCAGTCGCTGATCGTAGATATGCTTTTGTAATTTGAGCAATTCGGTCTGCAAAAAATATAGTTCCTCTATATACTCATCTTTGACTTTGTAGTATTGTTCTATTTTTTTATCCATTTTCCTGTATTCAGTTAGAGATAAATAGTCTAGCTATTCCAGTTTTTAATTACCAGACTTGGTACTCTAGGAATTAAGCTCCGACAAAAATAGAAAATACAAATTCTAATATATCAATTTCTGTAGTTTTCGACTGAGGTAATACTCTACGTGATCAGCCTAGTATGTCGAATACTCACAACACATAATATTAATGAAATCCCGAAGCATGACTACCTCAGCTATTTTAACTACAGATATATTCAATAATCGATTTAGAGTTTAAACTTGATTCAGGAGCGCAAGTACCTTTTTTATTACATTACTTAGATTCAGTAATAATAGTTCTGATAGGAAATGGAATATTGATCTCTTCTTTATCAAATCTTTTTTTGATTTGTTTAATAGCCTCACTTCTTGCTTTAAGTAAGGTCATACTATCTGTCCCTAAAACCCAAAACCTAAGCTGAAAATTTATAGAGCTATCTCCGAATTCTAAAAAGTAGAATTCTACATCCTTACTTTTATGTGGGAATGACGAGCTTATGACTTCCTTAGCTATCTGTTCTACACTGTCTAGGTCTGACTCATAACCTACTCCACACTCAATAGTTATCCTGATATCATGAGTAAGACCGTAATTTTTGAATGGACTATCTGATACAAGGCTATTAGGAATGATAACTAGATTATTATCTGCAGTCTTTAATTGTGTATGTCTGAGGTTAATATCTTCTACTGTCCCAGCATATCCATTAGTTTCTATAAAGTCACCTAGGTTGATAACATTCTTGAGTGCAAGTGATATACCTGCGAAGGTATTAGCGAGGGTTCCTTGTAGCGCGAGACCTACCGCTAAACCCGCGACTCCCGCTCCAGCGATCAATGAGTTTAATGCCTTGTCAAGGTTTAATACTCCAAGCGCTAAGGATATTCCAATGACTACAATGATTATCGAAATAAGGTTAGCTATCAAATTCCTGATAGAGCTTTGTTTAATTTTATTTTTCAGTATTTTGAGGCTCCACGCACTCAATCTTCTAGAGACGTAATACGCTATCAGGAAGATGACTACCGCTAAGATTATGTTTGGCAAGTTTACAATAAGCAGGTTGAGCCAGTTGATCAGCTTGTCCAGTAGATTACTTAGAGATATACTTATTTGATCTTTCATAAGGAATTTATATTAGGATAATTCGGATGCGCAAGATTACAACAATCATTTAACAAAAAGGCTCCCCACCAATCAAGATGAGGAGCCGAATAATAGAAAAAATAGTTTTTCAGAAAATTACTATTCTATCATTGTCATTTTCTTCGTAGCTGTAAACCCTTCTGTCGATAACTGATAGAACAACATATTAGAAGAAGATCTTAACTCACTTGACTCTATTGTCACTGAGTTGTATCCTTTCTGATAGGTTTGTTTAGTCTGGTATATCTTCTTTCCAGCTGTGTCAAATACTACTATCGATGCCGTACCAGCTTCCTTCATATTGAAGCTAATATTAGTCGAAGCGTTGAATGGGTTAGGCGTGTTTTGATAAAGTGCAAAACCTGCTTCTGTAGTCAATACTCCGTTAGCTTCTAGCTTCACTGAAACTTCCTCTAGCGAATTGTTGATGTAAGCTTCTCTCGGTGTAACAGCATCTGAGATAGAGATCATGTCCGACAGCATCCCTGAGCTTGTTGCTTTGATCTGTAGTGTGAATAGGACATCACTGTCATTGCTATTCATTGCATAACCAGTTGCATAACTTACTGTTGCTACTTCTGGTCTCACGAAACCTACATTCTCCTTTGTTAACTCGATAGCGTTAGATTTGATATCTATTATCTCGATACCACTTAACTGAGTAGTGAATTGGAATCCAAACACATCTTCGAAGTTACTACTGGTTATATCAACATTGTAAGTCTCTCCATTAGTAATTGCTCTGTCTGAGTAATTCAGGTCAAGGCTTATATCGCTTCTCACCTCAGTTGCTCTCTGTCTGCTATTTGCTTTAGCACTACCATTTACATCACCTACTTTCACACCTACGAAGTCATTGTCATATACCATATCTCTCAAGTTATCCACGACTCTCTCGTCATCGAATAAGTAAGGATACTGCATGTCTAATTCTTCGTCTGTACTTACAAATAACCAGCTGTAGTTATTTTCAAACTTATCATTAATACCAAGGATTACTTTCCTTAGAGATACCAGATCCGCAGCACTGATGCTCATAGATCTATTTACATCTGCTGCTATCATATCATATGGAGAATCTAAAACCTTCAATCCTAGGATATGTCTCTGTATGTTAACGATGTCCAAAGTACTAACACCATTTGTATAGTCATCATTTTTGTATGTGCTGATAGAGTAATCGTTACCAGCAGGGTTAGCATCAAAAGTAAACTCTCCATGCTCGTTAGTCACGTTAGATACTGGGTATTCTGGGTGATTAGTATTAGTCTCTACCATCACTCCTTGTACTGGCTGTCCAGCTTCTGTGAATACTAATCCTGACAGCATTCCTGTGCCACCAGTACATCCTCCGATCACAGAGATCTCATCTAGATCCCATGCGTTTACAGATGCTCCATTATCTATAGTACAGTATCCTAGCAATTCGAATATGAACTCAGATCTGCTTGATACAGTAAATGCATCATCACTAAAATCAAATGACTCTAATGACCAGTCTGCAGTTGCGTCCAATCCGATACTTGAGAATATCTCAATATCGTTTTTCAATACTCTGATACCATACTTAGTAGGATAGTTATTCATCCCACTAGCTCCGTCTATCCAGTCAAAAGTTCTTGGTGCCATCTCAAAGAATGTCAATCCAGAGATATAAGCTTCTGTCCCTGCAGATGGATCTAGAGTCACTGTGAATGTCACAGCTTTAGCATTATTAGGAGTATAGTTACATGAGTTAGATGATCCTACACACATCGCTACTGATCCCATAACTCCTCCTGTACAAGAGTGAGGATTAGATGTTGGATTATCTCTCTGTACATTATCAGCACTTACGCTAGTACAAGCTAGGCTGTTAGGGTAAGCTGGTACGAATTCGCTGTAGTCTACATGTGTCTGAGTAGAACCAGTACGAGAGTTACACTGATCTAGACTATAGTAAACTATTGTCTGAGGATCAGGATCCATACCTCCATCACCATTGTTGCTTCCGCTACCCGGGTTACTTCTACAACCCATATTGACTGCTGATGCTCCTGGGAATGATGCCATCTTCACTGGTGTAGCATCGCCATCATCTGTAGGAAGATCAAATACTAAGAATCTACCTCCATCATTAGCTCTTTCTGCTACGAATAATTTTTCCGCTCCATGATCATAGTGTACATCTACTGGATTTCCAAGAAGACTATTAGGACCTTCTATTCTGATTTGCTCAGAGCTAGATACTGTTCCATCAGCACTTACTATAGACCAATCATTGATCACGATTATTGCGCCATCTGTAGCACTAGATGCTGCACCTACATCAGTAAGTACCATTACATCATTTCTACTATCGTAATCAAGACCATGTGTTCTCACTAAGCCATTGATACTTACTATTCTTGAAGGAGTTACACTATCTCCATCTTCGTCTTTGAAATCTGTGAAGACTGCAATATCATTAGAGTTATCTACTACTGCTACTAAGTCATTACCATCAAAGGTGATTCCCCATAGATTGATATCTACTGAAAATTCGTGCTCTAATCTGATTCTATTCGTTCTTGCGCTATAGATAAACAGTTTGTTTGTATTACCATTTGCATCATTAGCATCTTGTGCGATTACTATCTTACCTCTTGAGTAAGCTAATTCTCTACCATTGATAAAGTCTGATGAAGAAGTAGCTGATAATGTAGGGTTACCGCTTGATACATTTGTATAAGCATTGACCACATTTTCTGATCTGTTGATCTGATAGATAGCATCATCACGCTTGTCATAGTAGATACCATCAGCATCTTCTCCCGCAGCCATGAATGATGTAGAACTTAGTGAACCATCTCTTCCACACTCGTATGCTCCTATTGTTCCTGTAGTGTTACTTGATACAAATACACTATTACAAGAATTGATAGGATCATTATCTCCTCCATTGTTGTTGTCTTCTCTACAGTCTGCAATAGTTACTGCTGACGCACCAGGGAAAAATTCGTTCGCTACAGGAGTAGCATCGCCATCACCTGTTGGAATAGCAAAAGTCAAGAATCTTCCTCCTCCATTTGCTCTTTCTGCTACATATAATTTACCTCCTGCTTGATCGTATGCTACATCTACAGGATTACCTAGAAGACTGTTAGGTCCTTCTAGTCTGTTCTGCTCTCCACCTCTTACAGAGTTGTCTGAGCTCGCTGATGTCCAGTTGTTGATCACAGATATCGCTCCGTCTGTCGGGCTTGATGCTGCACCTACATCAGTAAGTACCATTACATCATTATCTTCATCATAGTCTAGTCCATGTGTTCTTACGATTCCGTTGATATCTATCACTCTGTCTGCAGAAGCGTTTCCTGCTGGAGTACTTAAGAAATTATTGAATATCGCTACATCATTAGAGTTGTCTATCACTGCTACTAAGTCGTCACCATCAAATATGATTCCCCATAGGTTGATATCTGTAGTGATCACTTTATCTAAAGTAATAGAGCTTCCACTTGCATTGTATACTACGAACTGATTAACCATTCCGTTAGCACCATTTGCATCTTGAGCTACTACTAATTTACCATTTGAGAACGCGATCTCTCTACCGTTAGCAAAATCAGAACTTGACGTTGCAGATAGTGTAGGCGATCCAGTCGATACACCACTGTATGCATTGATCACATTATCGCTCCTATTGAGTTGATAAAGTACATCTGCTTCTTTGTCATAGTGTATACCATCTGCATCTGCTCCTGCTGCATCATAAGTAGAAGCACTCACTTGACCATCATCTGCAAATCCGTATACACCTATCTTACCAGTAGTGTTACTAGATACGAATACTTGTGCATCAGCATCTTGCAATGGTGCAGCCTCATTGAACTGTAACTCACCACTACATGGGCCTGTACCACTATGCGGCATAGAGAGATAAGGGAATGAACCTGTAAACGGTTTATCGTTAGCCTCTACACCAGTAGTATAAGTAAGTACATTCAACAGTTGATCAGTTACTGGGCTCGGCGAAGTAGCCGGGTCATAATCATCATACCATAATCCTACGGCTGCGAGTACAACACCAGATACGGCTTGTAATTCTATTCTTGTTACATCATCTTCTAATCTTCTTCCGTTCGGGAATCCATCCATGTTAGGAATAAATTCTAGATCTGCTGTAGTGTTGAAAGGAGCTACGGTCAAACCTATAGCTGCTGCTTGTACAAGTCCTAGTGTGCTGAAGTTAGCATCATCTCTAGGTGTAGGTGGTACTGCCATATTAAGTCTCAACATATCTCCACCATTAGGCAAAAAGTTATTGATGAATGGCTTACCAGCTGCAAGTGGATTTCCTGCTTTGCCAGTAGCTAACTGATAAGGTATTACGTTAGGTACTCCAGTATGGAAAATAGGCCATAGATCGACAGATCTAGGTTTACCTGCTGCAGGTAATAATAAGGTACCAAATACCGCATCATCGAGTGCGGTACCATCAAGTGCTGGATTTCCTTTCAATCCGAATAAACCATCTTTTCCGTTTCTAAAGTCAAAAGAACCTAAAGAAGCAGATTGTATTCTAAGCGGTGCAAATGAAGGCACTGCTCCTCCAAACTGAGAATCATCCATGTAGAGCGCTAACTCAGGATTGTAGAAATACTCATCTAGAGTAGTCTCTGCTATCTCTTCATAAGGAGTGATCGCATTCCAGTAATCCTTGTCACCTATTGCTATTACTGCTTCATTGGTCAACGGCATTCCTATTCTTGATACTTGTATCCAATCACCGCTTACAGTTGGGTCATTGTCCTTGCTTAGTGTTGTGATAGCAGGTCTACTTGCAGAAGCCCATACACCTATCACATAATCAGCGTCCAATATATTAGTAGGTGTAGATGGTGCACCACTCTTCAGTAAAGTAGAGATAGGTACTTGTATAGCGATTGCGCTTACATTAAGACATGCTAGTGCATCTACATTTTTACCATTTTGTCTTGGAGCATCTCCAAGGTCAAATATCCCTCCTAGATCTACGAAAAAAGGATCATCTGTAGGTCCTGCGAAAACAGTCTCTCCTGTAGAAGCTGTAGTGATCGCATCATTAAATAGTGCATCGTAAGTAGTGCCTAATCCAACACCGCTTTCTATCGATCGTGGTCCTATGTTATTAGGAGGTACTACGCCATTCGTAATGATAGTCGTAAATGTATTACCACCATCCATACTTCTCTCTAGAGTGTAAGTTGCTTTCTGATTCTGCTTTCCTAATCTGATATTAAAGAAAGTAGAAGGATCTTCATTCACAATATTAAATGTGAATCTATAAGTGATCTCATCACCTGCTACAGATGCATCATTGTCTACGTGTATTTCGTATCTGATGTTCTGTCCGAATGTATAATAATTAGGTCCTCCGTGAGGTAATTGTAGAGGTACATAAGTAGCGATCATCGTGATCATGTCAGGATTATCAGGGCTACGAAATGCGTATAGATCTACATTATCCGCGAGGGGATCATTAGAGATAAGGGGTGCCTCTCTATGGCTTGAGCCAAACATACTTGTCACTGCAAAGCACAGTACCAGTAAGCTAGCGGTTATGTTCTTTATGTTTATATATTTTTTCATAACGATGTTATATTTTTTTTGAATAAGTCTTGCTTATCTGGGTTTAGATTATTGGTTTACAGCTGTTCCTCTCCATGGCATTGCTAAGTAAGGAAAGCTATTAGTGAATGGCGCATCATTCTTTACTACACCAGTATTGTAAGTCAATACACCAAGTAGATCGCTAGTGACAGGACTAGGAGAAGTTGCTGGGTCATAGTCATCATACCATAATCCTACTGCTGCTAATACTACACCTGCTACTGCTTGTAACTCGATAGTGGTAACATCATCTTCTAATCTTCTTCCATTAGGGAATCCGTCCATGTTAGGTATGAATTCTATATCAGTTGTAGTATTGAATGGAGCTACTGTAAGCCCTATCGCTGCTGCTTGTACCAGACCTAGTGTGCTAAAGTTAGCGTCGTCTCTAGGTGTTGCTGGTACTGCCATATTCAATCTCAACATATCTCCACCATTTGGTAAGAAGTTGTTTATGAAAGGCTTACCAGCTGCAAGTGGATTACCACCTTTACCGGTTGCTAATTGGTATGGTATCACATTAGGAACTCCTGTATGGAATGTAGGCCAGATATCTACTGATCTAGGCTTGCCCGGTGCAGGTAATAATAATGTACCGAAGACTGCATCGTCTAACGCTGTACCATCTAACGCAGGATTACCTTTAAGTCCATAAAGTCCATCTTTCCCGTTTCTAAAGTCGAAAGAACCTAATGCAGCAGACTGTATTCTAAGCGGTGCAAAAGCAGGAACTGCTCCACCAAACTGAGAATCATCCATATAAAGTGCTAACTCAGGATTGTAAAAATATTCATCCCAAGTAGTCTCTGCTAATTCGTCATAAGGTGTTAATCTATTCCAGAGATCTTTATCTCCTATAGGCATCACTGCTTCATTTGTTAGAGGCATTCCTATTCTTGATACTTGTATCCAATCACCTGAGTAGCTTGCTTCATCTCCACTCGTTAGTGTCTTGATAGCAGGTCTACTAGCAGAAGCCCACACTCCGATCACGTAGTCAGCATCTAAAATATTAGTAGGTGTAGATGGTGCTCCACTCTTTAGTAATGTAGAGATAGGTACTTGTATAGCTAGGGTATGCACATTGTATTTTGCAAGACCATCTCTATTAAGACCATCTTGTCTTGGTGCATTACCTAGATCAAATATTCCTCCTAGATCTACAAAGAAAGGATCATCTACAGGACCAGCAAATACTTTCTCACCAGTACTCGCATCCATAATAGCACCATTAAATAATGAAGCATACGATGCATTCAAACCAGCTCCGCTTTCTATAGATCGTGGACCTATGTTGTTAGGCGGTACGATTCCATCTGATATGATAGTAGAGAAACTTGCACCACCATCAGTACTTCTTTCTAGCGTGTAGGTTGCTTTTTGATTTTGCTTTCCTAGTCTGATATTAAAGAAGGTAGTAGGATCTTCATTCACAACATTGAATGTAAACCTATAAGTAATTTCATCTCCTGGTACACTAGCATCATTATCGATATGAATCTCATATCTGATATTCTCACCAAAGGTGTAATAGTTAGGACCTCCATAAGGAGATTCGCCAGGGATGTAGTTAGCTATGATCGTGATCATATTAGGGTTGTCCGGACTTCTAAATGCATACAGATCTGTATTATCTGCAAGGGGGTCATTAGAAATCAGAGGTGCCTCTCTGTGGCTAGATGCATTGAGCATGATAGTAAAGAGTAGCGCACCAGTAATCATTAAGAGAAGTACGAATCTTCTTCTTATTGTTTGCTCTGCGGGTAAATTAAATTCCATAATTAAGATGTTTTAAATTTTTATGTTTTTATTAAATTGAGCTGTATAATTCTTCAGATATTTCTTTTAATTCTGGATGCTCAGATCCAGTTGTACCAGCTAGTTCGAAGTGTTTTTTTGCTTTTTCATTATTATTTTTCTTTAGGTAAATTTTTGCTAGAGCCCTGTTTACGTCTATATTCTTAGGTCTCTTTTCATATTCTGTCATGGCATATTCTAGTGCTTTATCATAATCAGGGAACAGCTCTGTATATATACTTGCGTATTCTAAGTTCATGTTATGTCCATTGACTACATCGTCTTCTAACATTTCCCAAATCGCAGGCTTTATTTTTTCTAGTTCTTCCTCTCTATTCTGGGCCTTGTAGATCTTAGCTAAGCTGAGGTAAAATCCTATCTCAGGAATCACCTCTATCGCTTCATTAAATTTTGATTCTGCTGAAGCAAGATCATTTTTAGTCATGTAGACTTCTCCCAGTGCAGCTATTGCAAAAGGGTAATCGCTTCTAGACTCTAATATGTCTTCGAATATTGAAAATGCTTGGTCTAACTTATCATCCTTGAGGTACATCTCACCAAGTGTGAGTGCAGCCCAAGCAGTCTCTTCTAAACCAGGATAACCAGCATCTACAGCAAGTTTCATGGCTGCAAGTGCACCTGCATTATCACCGTGTATTTCTCTCAGGTATGATACTCTTGAGTATGATCTTAGATCAGGTTTGATAGAGATCATCTTATCTGCAAACTTTACGGCTTCTTCATAGTTGCCCAATTCTACATGAGCATCTACTAATACGCCGTTGATCTGTGCATTGCGGCTGTTTATTGCATAAGCTGCCTCAGCAGTCTTGAGCGCATCATTAAATTCGTGAAGAGATAATTGAACACCTGCTTTAGTAGTAAGTGTTCTGAACTTTAGGTCTTTCTTTATTTCGGTTTTTAGAAGGATCTGGTCCAATGATTTAAGTGCAGCAGGGTAGTAGTGTCCGTGTTCGCCAGTGACTCTAGCTTCTTTTACAAATAGCTGTGCTAGTGTTAATCTTGCTTCATTATCGTCATCACCATTTATTTTGTCACGGAGTTGAGCATATAGGGTTTGTATCTGATCCCATTCCAATCCATGTTTCAATTTCTCTGATCTTACGAGTAAACTAGATATTTCATTAGAGCTTGTATTGGTAGTGGTATCTGAGCCCCCACATGAAGAGATCATAATTGCGGTTAGGCAAAGAAGAAATATGTTTAAATATGTGCGTATTGGGTTTTTCATAACTATTCTTTTATCTAAATACGGTAGTACGGATACAATCGGATTTATTATTTTGAATATGTTAAGAAAAGAGAGCTAGGATTCTCTATACCATACGAATGCGATAAGGCGTGCGAAATCCTATGAGAAATCAGATTGAATTTTAAAATTGTACTTTCTAAGAAATGCAGAAAGTAAGAAGTTTGCTTGGTAGACATATATCAACTTTAATGATTTAGAGTCTATCATGTTATATTTATTCTTGACACTTGTACTATTGCGTACAGCGTAAAGCTAGTCAAAATTAGCCTAAAACGTACAGTAATTTACACATTATAGGGAAATATATCTATAATGATCCTAAAGTGCACAATATCAGTAAATTATATATATAAAAATATTTATATGTTTAAATATTTAGAATTATTGATTTGATAGTGATTTTATCTTGTAAAAAGTAAAGCCCCTCACTTACATGAGAGGCCGTGTCAAGAATATCACGCACATGATATTCTATTCCTTACTATCAACTTAGGTGTTGATATCGAATTAATAAAACCAACTAAAAATATATACGGTTATAAAACTGGGAATGGATTTCTAATTGACCAAGAAAGTTAGATCTGCTTCATATTTTGCCACCAGATCGGTGTAAATGTTGTGATTAGACTAATACTTAGGATGTTAGGGATAAACCAGCTCCTGCAGCACCCTAGCATTAAATGGGAGCCGAGCTTTAGGGTTGGGTAAGAAGAGCGCGCATGCCCGATGTTTTAATCTTGGTCCGCAGAAAGCAAGCAGATGTATTGGGTCAAGATTAATAATTAGGGGGAATCCGGAAAAAATTTCCATGGGATTCTTGTAGACTCTCCTTGCCTCTCTTAAAATGGAGAAATTCCACGCGCCATCATGCGCTGTATGCGGATAACTCCTTTCTATTTAGGTAGCGACATTACCAATGACCTGCATGGTCACTAAAGTAGGACTATCCAAGCCTCCCATAGGTTCGATAGTAACTGCAAAGGCTGCAGGAGTCCCTTTGACTTTCTTAAGTCTATAGATAGGCTTTTTGCCTGGGCTAAATACACCAGCATCGACAGGTACTCCATCAACTATGGCCCATAGCTGGTATTGCTGATCTGCTGCAAGAGCTTTAAGGTTCTGTATCGTGAAAAACACTTCCTCTGTATCGGGATTCCAATAAACAACTGATGCGGCGTCCGGCGCATTATCAGTACCAGCCAGCGGTACGTAGACGAAATCTTTGTTTTGAGTAACGGCAACGAAATCTTGCAGTTCTTCTAGTTGAGCTTTAATCTCGTTATAATTTTCAGCAAAAATGGCTTGTTCGTTTTTGACCGCAGCTAATTCTTTTTGCTTCGTATTAGAATCGAAGTAACTATATCCTCCGAATATTAGAGAACCCAAAAGTAAGGTGCCAAGGGCATAAGTATAATTCCATGCTCTTTTACATGGATTCTGTACGAGTTGGTTTACAACTGGGGTAGCTGGATTACTGTTGAATATATTATTATATGCTAATTGCTCAAAGCCTGCAGAAGGTGCAACAGCAGTGGCCATAGCAAAATCTTCTAATCCTACTTCGATAAGGCTCAACTCTTTTTTGAGTTCTGGATACTTATTCATCATCGCAATCACTGCCTGCTCTTCTTTCACTGAGAGCGCCCCGATCACATATGATTCTAGTATGCCTGATTCTATGTATGACTTGATATCCACTATTTTACCTTGTAGGTATTTCTTGCTATTGTTAATACTTTTCTAACAACTCGCCTCACATCTACCACACCTGTACTTTGGTCGTTTGCAACCTTTTGAGCGGTCATTCCTTTATAATATATAACATTAAAAATTTTCATTTCTTTCTGAGTAATATTAGAAGATTCTTGTGCTGTGCCTAAGTCTTCTATTTTACCTTTCATATTAAATACGGGAGAATATGTATTATCGGTTTTCTGATTCTCATTTATTTTGTGTTCTAGCTTTGCACATGATGCTCTCAGTCTAGCTTTTTTTACCATCCAGGTAAAAAGTCGTTGATTTTCAGACTTATAAGTATCGATATCATTCCAGATGTCCACGAGCAGATCTTTCAATATCTTTTCTCTCAACTTCTTATCATTTACTATGCCATAGATTATTCCATTAAGAGCTGCCGCATAATGTCTATAGAATATATTGTAAGCCTTCACATCTTTTGACTTCAGTGCATTCACGAATTTTCTCTCCTCTTGTATGTCTTTAGATTCTATCAACATTCTACCTCAAGATAGTACCTATTGTGATAAATATCCATAAAAAAGCAAAATCAAAAAACCAATAGCAAGTCTACACCCGTAAGTCATGTATAAGCTAATTAATAATTTAAAAAAAGTAATAATGAAAAAAATAGTTTTTGTTTTAAGTGCGATCATCATGAGTATGGGGTACTATTTTATTAATGCTGCAGATCATATAGATGCTCCTGCAGTCGGTTCATTGGCATCGGGTAGTTCTTTATCTGATATCACTGACTATTACGCATTCGAGAGTCCATCAAATGCTGACAATTATGTATTCGTATGTAATGTATCTGGACTTACAGCTCCTGGAGACGATAAGAGTTTCAGTAGTAACATTATGTATGAGTTCAACATAGATAATGATGGGGACAACATGGAAGATCTAGTTATCCAAGCCGTATTTAGAGATGGGCAAGTACATGTATTCGGACCTACTGCTCCAAGCCAGACAGGGCTTGTAAGCAAGATAGAGACGGGAGGTCCTACTGCCTCTGCAGCAATCACAGCACTAGGAGAAAGCGCAGTTGTCGGAGAAGCAGCTGGCATGAAAGTTTTTGCTGGCCAGAGAGATGATCCTTTCTTCATGGATTTTTTCAAATTCGTAGATATAGTAAATGGTGCTGGTAAGGCACTAGGACTAGAAGTTGCAGATCCTGCAAATGGAGAATCATATGCTACATCATTCGATGCGCCGGGAGCAGATACTTTCGCTGGGTCTAATGTCTTGTCTGTAGTAGTAGAAGTACCTAAGTCAAGTCTAGGGTCTTCTAATACCTTCACATCTTGGGTGGAATCAAAAACCAAGTAGTAATAGTCTAATTGATAAAAAATTTTAAAAAAAGAAAAATGAAATATTTAAATATAATAATGTTGGCTTCACTACTGAGTCTAGTGATAGCATGTAGTGATCCAGAAGCACCAGTCGTATCGATCGGTATGGATCAAACAGTAGAGATACTATCAAGTGTAAGCCTCAGTGCCTCTGCAACGTCAGAAGATGCATCAGTAGGATACGCATGGACTGTGACCAGCCCATCGGGTAGTAATGTAGAGCTCGATAACAATATGGCATCTGAGATCATGTTTACTGCAGTAGAAGAAGGAGAATACAAAGCAACTGTAGCAGTTACAGGCGATGGAGGGACTACCTCTCAGACGGGTACGATCACAGTTACTAATCCTACATATGCGACTGCTGATTTCATGGGCCGACCAGCTATCAATACCGTCTTTAACTACTTCGGTGGAGCTGATGGTAAGAATGGTTACAACCAGACGACGCCTGATGGAGGAAATGCTGATCCAGCTGCATTCAAAGGTATATTCGATGCATTGCAAGGATATATCGGATTAGACGCAGCTAGTTATACCAATATACTGGGACTAGATAATGCTACAACAGCCTCTGTGCTTGCTACGGATGTACTGATGTCTAATAAGGATTTTCCATCTACGTACGGTCCATCAGATCTTACGGATATGAGACTTGGCGAGAATCTACTTAATGGTAGAGGACTAGCAGATGATGTTATAGATGTAACACTCATACTAGCATTCGCAGGTAATGACCTTACTGCACTTAGTGGTTTACAGCCAGGATTGATAAGTGATGGAGTAGCAGGAAATGATCAAAACTTTTCAGATCAGTTTCCTTACTTAGCAAATCCAAACTAATATAATACCCCGTTTTTTAATACCCTAAAGTTGGAGTTATGAGCACTGCTCATAGCTCCATTTTTTAGAAATAATAAATCAACTATCATGAAGTCACAATTATTCGCCACACTCCTTATTCTTATCACTATCTGTTCTTGTTCTGCTCCTACAGTAGAACCCAGTATATCAATCACGGATAGCGCAGACTACGAATCTGCTTTGAGCATGTTCAAGGATAAGTCACACAAAGAAAAAGAAATAGCAAAAGCAAAAGATCAAGTTGAATTTTGGGAAAGTAAAATAAAGCAACAACCGACTGGATATACTTTCTATGATAAGCTTGCTACAGTGAAAGACCAGCAGTTCGAATTAACAGGAGAGATCAGCCATTTAGAGATGGTAGACTCTATCTATAAAACTGCCATATCGCTAACTGCTGCCGATAAGAAAAGTAACTTTCTCCTAAAGCGCAGCGCTAATGCTATAAAGTTACATCAGTTTAATAATGCACGCATATACGCAGAGGAAGCATATCCTCTTGCAAAAGAAAAATACGGTTCTATACTGATGATGTATGATGCTTATATGGAGCTGGGAATGTACGATAAGGCAGCCCATATCATGGAAACACAAAGAAATTATGAATCATTTGATTACTTGGTCAGGTATAGTAAATTCCTAGATCATACGGGTGATCTCGATAGCGCTGTGGTCGTCATGCAGGATGCCAATCAGCTAGTAAAAGGTAAGAACGAAAAGCTCTATACATGGTCTTTGGCAAGTCTAGGAGATATGTACGGGCACCAAGGAAAAATCAAGAAGTCTTACGAAACTTACTTACAAGTATTAGATATAGATCCTTATGATCATCATGTGCTCAAAGGAATAGGATATATAGCCTTTGCGAAGGATAATGATCTTGAAGCAGCTAAACACATATTCGCTGCAATAGACGATCAGACCAAACTGCCAGACTACAAACTTCTGCTTGCAGATATAGCTATGCTAGAAGGGGCTCCTAAAGAATATGAAGAATTGATCAATGAGTTTAGATCAGTGGCGGAACTAGCGGAATATGAAAATTTATATAAGAAGTATCTCATAGAAATATATCTAGAAGATGAGAGTAGAAAAGAAGAAGTCATCACGATCGCAGAAACAGAGATAGCGCATAGGGCAACACCGATGACTTATCAACTGCTAGCTAGAGCGAAAATGGCTAATGGAGAAGTAAATGAAGCAGCAGAAATGCTCAGAGAGTACGTAATAGGCAAGAGCTTTGAGCCTGAGTTGGTATACAATAGTGGGCTCATCTTGTTAGAAAGTGGAGATGTGAAGAATGGTGAATTACTTTTAAATGAAGCAAAAGATGCGGCCTTTGAATTAGGACCGCTTGTAATGAAAAACATAGAAGAAAGTCTCAACAAAATTTGAGATTTCTGTGTTATTTTGATAGTTGATTTTTTAGAGAAGGTTTGGCGACCTTCTCTAAATTTTATTACAGTAAGATACAAGAACGATCTTAGGGTAATAAAAAGACAGAATATTAAATCTATTACTCTTAAATTGCATCTTTTTAAGGTAGAAAATGGATACCGTAGAAGTTGTAAGGCTGTTAAAAGATAAGGACGAAAGGGGATTGACGTATCTTTTTGACAATTATGCTGCTGCCCTCAATGGTATCATAAGGCGGATAGTTCTTTCTGAAAAACTATCTGAAGAAATCTTACAGCAGACCTTTCTTAAGATATGGGATAAGATAGATATGTACGATGTCAATAAATCGACCTTATTCACATGGATGAGCAGAATTGCCCGAAACAGCGCAATAGACGCTAAGCGACTCAAGAAGTATGAAAACATACAGAAGACTGATTCTCTAGACCTTAGTATCCATAACAGAAAGTCGGAATATCAGCCCACAGAAGCCATAGACGTAAGTACGCTTATGAGCAAGTTGGATGCAAAACACAAAGTAGTCCTAGACCATATCTATCTGCAAGGATACTCTCATAGCGAAGCCGCAGAAGAGCTCGACCTTCCGCTAGGAACAGTGAAGACCAGACTTAGAAATGGTCTTAAAGAATTGAGGAAAGTGATCGGAGATGAAAAAAGCTTGTTCCTCAGTTTGATATTCTTGATCTCAATATTTCTTGTATTATGATGGATATAAGAGAAATAAGAAACTCAGGTATGCTGGAGCTATATGTTGTCGGAGATATGATTGATCAAGAGATGGCCTTAGTAGAGGCAGGTATCAATGCATCACCAGAGCTAAAAGAAGAAGTAGTCGAAATAGAAAGATCATTCGAGCAATATGCACTTGCTAATGCGATAGCGCCTGACGCTACCATAAAACCGATGCTGTGCGCGCTTGTAGATTACATGACAAGGCTAGAAAATGGGGAGGAAGTTCTCTATGTTCCTTCTTTAAATGAGGAATCAAAGGGCTCAGACTTCGACAAGTGGCTGGACAGAGACGATATGCAAGAGCCAGATGAATACGAATCTATGCACGGTAAGATAATAGGGGCCAGTGATGAAAAAACCACCCTCATCGTATGGTTAAAAGATGGAGCTCCAGATGAGACGCATACAGACGAACTGGAGAAGTTTCTTATACTTGAAGGTACCTGTAACATAACTATAGGTGATAAAGTACACTCTTTGGTGGCAGGGGATTATTTATCTATTCCTTTATTTATCAATCATAGGGTAGAAGTTACCTCAAGCACTCGCTGTAAGGTGATCTTAGAACGGGCTGCTGCTTAAGATATACGTTAGATTAAAATATGGACGCGAGATACCGTTTTATGTTCCATCAAAAATTTTATATTGGATAATTGCAGACTCCAATATTTTGAAGATAATTTCATCGAGATGGCCCTTCTGCCTCTAAAATTATAAGTCCTGATAAATGGCTACTGTCTATCATTAGATCCTGCCTTATAATCGCTATTTATTCTCTTGCTGTTTACCTACTTTTTTGGGTTTAAAGTGTATTTATTACTTTATGAAAGAAAGAATTAATCACAATTTCTTTTGGCAGGAATGATAAAAGTATAAATGATAGTATTGCTATTATAATAAATAGTATTATCTTTGGGGTATGTTTAACGTTTACAAATTAATTTTTTTGTTATCAACAGTTTTAAAAGTTCGTGAAGAGCTCTCTTGTTTATATAACACACTGGATGTTAGCGCATTAGAACAAATAATGATCGATCATGAAAAAGAGAATGATAATGAAGAATCAATAGAGGTTACTCATACGAAGCAAATATTTAATAATAGTATTCGTCAACAACTGAATATATATAAGACTGATTCAATATTTCCGGTACCTAACAAAACTTCAATTTTGCTACCTCCCAAGTATTATCAAACAATCTATCTTAATAATCCATTAAGTTAAAAACCTACTTTGCGCTTTATTAAACATGTAAATATGAATATATAATTTTATGGTCTCTAATCTAAACCTAAACAACTTATCCTACTTAATTTTAAAGTGATGTTTATCGACCACTTTCACAGGTAGATAATCAGTAAATATATTATGGATACCACAAACACAAATCAGCGTAAGGGTAAGGCTATTAGCCCACTAGAAAGATTCAGAAAACTGCTTCAAATTGATAAGCAAGATATCACTCAAGTTTACATTTATGCCTTTTTTAATGGTCTGGTGAATTTGTCACTACCTATTGGTATTCAGGCTATTATAAATTTGATTCAAGGAGGAGAGATAACTACCTCATGGATGATATTGGTTGCATTCGTAATTGGTGGTATTGTCCTTACGGGCATTCTTCAATTATTACAACTTAGGATAGTCGAAAATTTAGCACAGAAAATATTCAGTAAAGCCTCTTTTGAATTTGCCTATAGGATACCCGCTATCAAGCATAGTGAGCTCAACAACTATTATGCTCCTGAGTTGGCCAATAGGTTTTTTGATACGACGACTATCCAAAAAGGATTACCTAAAATATTGATTGATTTTTCATTAGCATTATTTCAAATCATTGTTGGACTTTTTGTACTCAGTTTATACCATTCTTTCTTTATAATTTTTAGTCTTGTTTTGGTAGCCCTAGTATATGTCATAATAGCTGTTACAGGTCCAAAAGGGCTTAAGACAAGTCTCCAGGAATCAAAATATAAATACAAAATTGCATTTTGGATTGAAGAAATAGCTAGAGCCAAAATATCATTCAAGCTGGTAGGTAATATAGATTATAGTCTTTCTAAAACCAATGAATGTGTAGAGAACTATCTAGATGCTCGAGAATCTCACTTTAAAGTATTAATAAATCAAGCACTATACCTAATAGGTTTTAAAATGGTTATTGCCGCTGGCTTGTTGATAACAGGTAGTATCCTTGTTTTTAATCAAGAGATGAATATTGGTCAATTCGTAGCTGCGGAGATCATAATAATATTAATTATCGCATCTGTAGAAAAACTTATTAAATCTCTTGATTCGATATATGATGTACTGACTGCATTGGAGAAAATTGGATATGTCACTGATATGTCTTTAGACAATGATAATGGTGGATTAGAAGTAGAAGAAAATGCAACTGATTTTCCTTTAGGCTTCAAAAAGATATCCTTTCAATACCCTGATAGCGCAAATCCCACTCTGAAGGATATCACTTTTGACCTACCTGCTCATACATCTCTGCAGATAAGTGGACCACCTAACTCTGGTAAGTCTACACTGCTTTACCTTTTGGCTGGGATACTTGAGCCCACAGAAGGTTTGATACACATCAGAGGACTTCCATTAAAATCCTTGAACAAATTAAACCTCAGAAAAAACATAGGCTTCTCACTGGATAGCAATGAGATTTTTCAAAGTACTATATTGGAGAATATAAAGATGGGAAGACATAATGTGACGTCAGAAGATATAAAGGAGGCTATTAGAATTACTAAACTCAACTCATTTATATCGTCCGTTCCTATGGGTCTCAATACTATACTTGATCCCGAAGGGCGTCGTACTCCAAGGAATATTAAGAATAGGGTATTACTGGCAAGAGCAATAGTTAACAAACCTAAATTACTGGTCTTAGAAGATCCGCTAGATCATGTGGCAGAAGAAGAGAAAGCAGAGATAATTAAAGAACTGACTGATCCTGATAAGTCGTGGGCAATAATAGTATCGTCCGTAGACAGACTTTGGGACAAATTCATACCAAACAATTTATTACTCCATAATGGTGAGTTAGAATCTTTAAAAATAACTAGATAAACATGCTAAACATTAGTAATAAGTCTATTGATCGATATATAATAAGAGAGAATTACTCCATATTCAAAAAATTAGAAGGTAGGTCTGTATCTAATATCTTACTTAGACTCATGTTTGCCGTACTGATAGTTGGCGTATTGAGTTTGTTCTTACCATGGACTCAAAACATCAGGACGCAAGGATATGTGACAACACTCAATCCATCCGATCGACCTCAAGCTATACAGTCTTTAATCGATGGTAAAATAGAAGAATGGAAAGTGGTGGAAGGAGATGCGGTGACCGTAGGCGATACTATACTAATAATAAGCGAGTCTAAGGAAGATTACCTAGATCCTGATCTTATAGCGCAGACCCAAAACCAAATCTCGGCAAAGCGGTCATCATCAGATGCTTATCAGGAGAAAGCTAATGTGTTAGACGAGCAATATGAGGCTTTTATTAAAAACAAGGCGCTAGACTTAGAACAAAATAAAATTAAGCTGCAGCAAACAATGATCAAGATTCGTACAGATAGCCTAGACTTAGCTGCTGCTAAAATAAAGGCATCAAATGCGAATAATCAAAAAGTACGAACTGCAGAACTATATGATCAAGGTATAAAATCCTTGACGGAATTAGAAAAGAAGACCTTAAACTATAGCGAAGCTATTGCAAAAGTAAATACGATTGAGAATAAACTTCAGAACAGTCTTAATGTAATCGAACAGATTAAAAATAATATACCAATAATCGAAAATGATTATGCACAAAAACTGGCCAAGATAAGATCTGATAAGATGTCTGCGATGTCAATGAGGTATAGCACAAATAGTGATATTAATAAATTAGAATCGAGTTATAATAAATTTAAAGTAAGATCAGACGCCTACTTTATCACCTCACCTATCACTGGTACGATTACTCAGTTAAAAAAACAAGGTATAGGAGAATACATAAAAGCTGGAGAAGATCTGACTACTATAATCCCTCTTAAGTTTACCAAAGCCGTATCCATATACGTAAGGCCTAGAGATGTCCCCTTACTAAAGATAGGGCAGAAGGCAAGGATTCAGTTTGATGGATGGCCGGCTATTATCTTCAGTGGATGGCCAGAAAATTCTTTTGGGACTTTTGAAGGTAGGATATATGCGATTGATAATGACATCAGCGAGACTAAAGAAGGAACCTATAGAGTAATCGTAATAGAGGATAAAGATAAAGAAGTATGGCCAGAACAAGTCAGGATCGGAGGAGGTGCCGATGCTTTGATCTTGCTTAATGAAGTATCGGTCTATTATGAGATCTGGAGACAGCTCAATGGGTTTCCCCCTGATTATTATCGGAAAGATGAAGTAATGAAGGTAAAAACAAAAGCACCAATTAGAAAAATTAAATAGGATGCAATTTCATACAAGAAAGCTAATAAAGCCAGGTGAGTTAAACGCTAATAATACACTATTTGGTGGTGCGCTACTGCGGTGGATTGACGAAGAAGCAGGGATTTATGCCATGACAAAGCTAGGTACTCAAAAAGTGGTTACCAAGTATATGTCAGAGATTGATTTTATAAATACAGCGAAACAAGGAGACGTGATCGAAATAGGTCTTGCCTTCGTAGGCATAGGTGAGAGTTCTATATCTTTTAAGTGCGAGGTAAGGAATGCATTTACTATGCAAAGTATCATAAGTATCGAAAAAATAGTCTTTGTGCATGTCGACAATGAAGGAAGTTCTTGTCCTCATAATGTAAGCCTCTCTGATATTAAGAGTAAATCTATTATATGAATATGAGGGAGATTGGGTTTATTTTATTTTTTCTGGTTCCTACTATACTAGCAAGTCAAGACAAAGTGACGTTAACTTATGAAGACTTTATAGCTACTGTGACCGACTATCATCCAGTGCTAAGTCAGATAGCGCTGCTAGATGAGCAAAGTGATGCTTACTTGCTAAAAGCTAAAGGTAACTTTGATCCGACTGTTGATTTTCAGTTTGGCAAAAAATCATTTGACGATAAGAATTACTACAGAAAAATAGATGGGAACATCAAAATACCTACTCGAATAGGATTGGACATTGTAGCTGGTTATGAAAATAACGTAGGACAATTCTTAGATAGTGAAGAATCCTTGCCTGGTCCTGGGTTATTAAGCGCAGGGATAAGCCTTCCACTGGGTAATGGGCTAAGATATGATGAAAGAAGAAAAGTATTAGACGAGGCAAAGTTGATAGGAGAAAAAAATGAATTAAAACAAATAGAGGTCTATAACAAAGTATTATTCAACGCAACTAAAAGCTATATCGAATGGCAAAATGATTATCAAAAGGTGTTGCTTTATGAGCAAGCAAATGTGGTTGCTACACAATCTTTTATGAACAGTAAACAGCTATACATACAAGGAGTGGGTACTGCTATGGATACCTTGGAAGCCCAATTAAATCTTGATCAAAGAAATGCTAGTTTGCTTAAGTCAGAGCAAAATTATTTTGTAACAAAACAAGCACTTAATAATTATCTATGGGGACCAAATAATGTCTTGCTAGCGCTTAACGAATCGACGTTTCCTCAAATACTAACCACAGAGATGTGGATAGATCAAGTGGCTAGCTTACAAGTAGTCCAGGATGAACGCATACAAAATATCACTGCCGTCAGGAATCTAGGCATAGAATCAGCCCAACTAGGTCTTGACAAAAAACTAGAGCGAGAATTTCTAAAACCTATTATCGATCTGAAGTATAACCCTTTGTTCAGATTAGATGATAATAATAGATTTCTTAGCTATACCACAAGTGATTACAAAGCTGGTGTACAAGCATATTATCCCATTTTTGCCCGTAAAGCCCGAGGTAATTTAAAACTTATAGATATTGATATAGAGAGCCTAGGGTTAGAACTCCCTTTGCTTATAGAGAATACTAATATAGATCTACAGACGCTTATACAGAATAATCAGACTATACTTGACAGGCTCATGATCGCTAGAAAAAACATACTTGGAGCAACCAGGCTTTTTGAAGCAGAGATGATAAAATTTAATCTTGGAGAGAGTTCTCAGTTCTTACTCAACTCTAGAGAATTCAAAAAACTCGATTTTGAACTTAAAGCACTTGAACTGGAGAAAGAACTGCTCAAGAATCGAACAAAATATATCTACAAATTACAAGCTTTTTAGATTTAGGTCGAGTTTGACATATTTGACTTTCGTTAGTACGGCATACTATTTTAAATATAGCACACTTCTTAGCTCTACATCCTTGGCTAGTGATTTTGTAAGTACGGATGGTTCTTCTACATTAAAGTCTTTGAAGACTATTAGAAATTTACATTTGACTACAGTGAAGGTTTCTTTTTTGGAGATGCTGGCTTTGAAGGAGGTGGTTTTTTTTATACCATGGATAGTCAATTCTCCTGATACATCCACTTCATGATCTTGGGCTATATCAGATAAGTCTTGTTCTACTTTCCCGATGAATACCGCATGAGGGAATTTATCACTTTCCATGTACTCCTCGTTAAAATGTTCCTGCATCATCTCATACTCAAATTCGAAGGATGCGATATCAATTTTTATTTCGACATCTCCAGTCTCTAGGTCAAGTTTCACCTCGAGATCTTCAGATGTAGCTTCAATATCTGAGAGTATCGATGAGGTATAAAACTCAACTTTACCATGATCAAAAGAAAGTACCTGACCATGTACGTAATTGACACAACATAAAAGAACAATAAGAAATGTGTACCTAGTCGAATGATACATTATTCTAAGTCTTCTTTTTTCAACTTATAAAGTAGATGCCCAACCAATATGATATTATCTGCAAGTCGAGGTTTTCCCCAGTCCAACCCAAAGTCCAATCTGTTAACGACCATAGATATTTCTATCCCATAGATAAATCCTTTTTTGGTTGATTTAGATCCTTTTACTTTGATGGTGACTTCCTGGTCTTTCTCTACACCATGGACAGTAAGTTTCCCTTTTGAGGTATAAGTGCCATCATCATTCTTCGTCGCTTGCTTTGATGAATAAGTGATCGTAGGGAAATTTTCTACATCTAAGAATTTGTCACTTTTGATATGGCCAGCAAGTCTTTCTGCAATTACATCTACACTAGTAGCGTCTACCTTGAACTCAATACTTGCATCCGATAGGTCTTCTCTAGAATTAGTAACCATGGTCCCTTCAAAAACCTTAAACTCCCCAGTTCTCATAGAGAAATCTTCCCACCCAACTTCAAATCGCAGATTAGAATGAGGATTGTCAACTTGCCAAGTCTCTTGAGCGTTAGCTGAAAAACAAACTATAAAGCATATGAAAAGTAAACTTAGATATTTCATTATTGGACGATTTAGAATCGTGTAATTAGCGAATGTGAATAAATAATTTCAACAGGATAAAAGTAATTAAATATGAAATCAAATTCTCTTGATTACTCAAGATTAACACCTCGAATACATCTAAGATGAGCTGAAGATCTAGTATCAAGTCTGCTAAGGATCTGTATTAATCAAGAGAATCTACCACCTCTCTTATTAGCCTTCATACCTACAAACAAAGGCCCAAGATAGCGTGATCACGATAGGGGATACGATCGTCAGTGCACGATACCTAGAGGACGGTCGAAAATTTAATACTTATAGATCCATAGATATTCCAGTCGGTATCGAGTATTCAAAGCGACTCTCAAAATTTGAGTTTTGGGTTTCTGCTACTGCACTGGTCAATTTGACTTTTAGTACCAGTGGGTCAGTAGCGGAGGATGACGATTCGTTTGCACCTATATCTGATAAGTATAGAAATATGATAGGAGTGAGATTTAGATTATCTGCGCCGATACAATACTATATCGGACAAAGGATCAGTCTGAGTATCGCTCCTTCTGTTACTTTATCACCGAGATCGATAAGTGATCCTACCTACTCCTATGATCATAGAGTGAATCTATTCTCTGTGAGATTGTTCGCTGATCATAGCTTTTGATCCTGGATATCCCTAACGCATCGAAACCCAGTATGCTCTAGACCAGTATCAGGGCTAGACTTCATCCTGGAACCAGCCCTATAACCAGAACAGTAGCTATCGTTACAGAGAAACGAACCACCTCGTACCACTTTGACAGGTACGCTAGGCTGGTAAGGGTCGTAACTACCTTCTGGTCCCTGCGGATCATTGCTAAGATTATTATCTACTAGACATTGATAATAGTCCTGATGAAACCAATCATTGCACCACTCCCATACATTGCCTGCCATATCATATAGTCCATATCCATTAGGAGCAAACGATTTGACAGCAGCTGTTTTCTCGAATCCATCTAGCTGATCATTAATTATTGGAAATTCTCCTTGCCAAAAATTAGCTTTGGTCTTATCATCATTTTCGAGCGAGTCACCCCATGGATAGACTTTATCTGCTTGCCCACCTCTAGCAGCATATTCCCATTCAGCTTCAGTAGGTAATCTTTTGCCTGCCCACTTCGCATAGGCAGCAGCATCATACCATGATATGTGGATGGCAGGGTGGTCTTCTTTTCCCTCCGTAGACGAGTCTTCACCTTGAGGCTTTTTCCAGCTTGCTCCTTTTTCGAACTTCCACCAGTTATTTACGCCCAGGTTTTGAGCATTCTTATCTGGATAGACGAAAACTAGAGAGCCTGCAACCAGCATCTGAGGGTCAGGCTCGGGCGAACCAGGCGGCAGTTGAGCCATGATGTCCTCTAGCAGGATTGCTTTTTCAGCTGTGGTCACATACCCAGTAGCTTTAGTGAATTTTGCAAATTGAGCATTGGTGACTTCAGTTTCATCCATCCAAAAACCTTTGATAGTCACCTTATGATTTGGGAATTCGTCGGCCCTTGGTTTTGTGCCTGGCAAGTTATCGACTACTGATTGCGAGTTGCCACCCATAGAAAATTCTCCGCCTTGTATTTTTACCATTCCATCTAGGTCCGTAGACTTATCAGTATCTGTTTTTATACGGCTTATCTCTTGTAAAGCATTGAGGTCTAGTCGGTTCGTACCTACTGCAGGGTTGTAGCACATAGATGTGCCTAATTGTATGTTTCTAGTTACTTGCCGGACTGGCTCAGGCTTGCATTCTATGAAAAAACAGCAAACTAAAAGAAGCAGTACTAAAATTGCGTTATGACTTTGCATAGTTCTATAAATGTAGTATCCATCTGAGTCAAATAAGATTAAAAAATAGAATTACTCACATTTATTATATTTAAATATATTCGTCAAATGATAGAAGCAGAGATTCGTAAAAAGCTAGATAATTGGCAAGAGATCATATCAAAGTATCAAATACCTGATACAAAGAGGGCTGTCATACAACTTATCAATACATTTCTGCCATTTTTTGCGATATGGGCATTGATGTATTTTTCATTGAGTTGGTCTTACTGGATTACGCTTTTATTGGGGCTAGTCAATGCATTTTTTCTTGCAAGGATATTCATTATCCAGCACGACTGTGGACATTCTTCTTTTTTGAAATCTAAAAAATGGAATAATGTGATTGGCTTTTTCTGCAGTTTCTTTAGTTCGATACCTTACAAGTATTGGGCAAGAGTACATAGCTATCATCACAGTCACTCGAGTCAGCTAGAATATGAGGACAGAGACGTAGGAGATATTAAATTCCTGACCGTAAACGAATATAGAGAAAGGTCTAGATGGGGTAAGTTTAGATATCGGGTTTTTAGACATCCACTAGTTATGTTTGGTATTACGCCATCTGCTTATTTGTTGATTTCTAATCGTATGATGATCTATGGTTTCAAAGGGTGGGATAAGACTAAGCGATCCCAGATGATCAATAATTTGACCTTATTGATCGTGTATATAATTTTAGGATCACTCTTTGGTTGGAAAAATTTCTTGGCCATCCAGATTCCGATACTTATGATGTTTGGAGCGATATCATTTTGGTTTTTCTATGTACAACATCAGCACGAGCATACCTATAAAGAGTGGAAGAATAATTGGGATCATCTAGTAGCTTCTATCAGAGGGAGTACTTACTACAAAGTGCCTAAGATGTTTAGATGGTTGACGGGGGATATCTCTTTTCACCACATACATCATCTGAGTTCTAAGATTCCTAATTACAATCTCGAGCGATGTGCCAAGGAGAATCCTATCCTACAGAAGTATGTGACCGTACTTACATTCAAGGATAGTCTCAAGTGTATGTTTGTCAAATTATGGGATGAAGAAAAGAACAAAATGATCTCCTTCAAGGAATATTATAAATTACAAAAACAATTGGCGTAGATAACTTATGGAAAAGTATACAGCAATTAAAGAAAAGGCAACGAGGTACAAGTCACTACTAGTTACGGTAGAAGCATACAGAACAGAGTGGGATAAGAAGCTCAAGAAATTCATTATCAAGGAATGCAAAGCTATATTAGCAGCGACTGAGATAGAAGCAGAGGTGGACTCAGAATCAACGGTCCAAGGACTAGAAGCCGTCACTATCAAATTAGGGATGCGTAGAAGTGGCATCTATCAGAAAATGGACGGTGGTGAAAAAAAAGCTATCTGGAAAGATTTTGGATCTCTGATATTCGGTCAGCTATTCAATGGTAAGATACAGGTATGGATGACTTATCCAGTGCTAGAAGGTCTGATGGAACCCCGGCCACCTAAGATGATAGGGATATATGCACCACCAGAATTTAATGATAGATTAGTGCTATCCAATATGGATTTTTTTATAAACGAGTTGATCGTTTGGGAGGACTACGATGATGATGTGCCTACTGATAAGCCTAATGCTATTGGTTTCGGCGGAGGTATATCTCCTGATCAGCTGTAGATAAAGCAATCTAGCGTATTCAGGATTCTTTCTTTTTGATCGATGTTTAGATCTATCTGGTAAGAATCACTCTTACTGATGAATTTGATATTGCGTAAGGTAGAGGAGCTTAATTTTTTGATAACTCTAGGGTTGCCGAATATGCCGCCCATATTTACTGATAATATCCCTTTGCAATTTTCTTGGTTGCTTGATTTTATTTCAGATACTGTATCATCTGTAAACTCAAAATAGACTCTAGTGTTTTGACCGAAGCAGACTTCTTTTATACTCTTAAAGTGCAGGGTAAACTCCTTGTTATGCCTTATCATCATCATATCAAATAGCATCTTCCCATCTTTATCGAGGAGTTTCATTTTTTGCTTTGCCATGAGTCTCACAATACCAGTAATGGTATCTGTTTTTACTTGGATATAATTACTGCATCTGCTTCGCTCCTCGATAGCCGTATTGACACCTTCACTTGGCTTAAGACCGCAGAGTACTATTACAGTTAAAAATAGGGCTCCAGTTAGACAGAAATTCTTATACATAGTTAAATAGGTAGTGTGGTATGTTCTTAAGACCCTATAAAGACAAAAAGGATACCAATTTCAGCGTTATTTGACTCATTATTAACATTTTATGTAGTTGATTATTTATTATAGCATATATCTAAAGAAATTTCTATCTATTCATATTTTTGCACTAATTGACTAACCGAAAATAAATATCTGATATGTTCGATCTACTATCCTTCGTGATGCCTGATTTTGCCAGCTCGGCTGTATGGATGAGTTTGCTTACCCTTACTTTTCTTGAGATCGTATTAGGAGTGGATAATATTATATTCATATCGATAGCATCTAGTAGGCTACCAGAGAGTGAGCAAGCCAAGGCTACTAACATAGGATTGATCTTCGCTATGCTATTTAGAGTGATACTACTCTTTGGTATTTCGTGGTTAGTGGCTATGTCCGACCCATGGTTCCATATAGACTTCCTTGGATTTAAGGGAGGATTCTCAGGGCAGAGTGTTATCTTATTCGGTGGAGGTATCTTCCTGCTTTATAAGGCGGTAATGGAGATTCATCATAAGTTAGAGGGAGAAGGTCATGGTGATGATGATTCAAAAAATAAAAATTCCACACTCTCAAGTGCTATCATTCAAATCACACTTATCAATGTTGTTTTTTCATTTGATTCGATACTGACCGCAGTGGGGATGACGACCGGGGTTGAGGGTGCGTTGTTTATCATGATAGTCGCAGTTGTACTTTCTGTGTTGATCATGATGTTATTCGCAACGCCAGTCAGCCGATTTGTCAATAAGCATCCTACGATACAGATGCTTGGATTATCGTTTTTAATTCTCATTGGATTCATGCTGATATTAGAAGCGGCGCATCTTGCTCACTTTACGATTGGTGGCAACCCTGTCGGAGCGGTTCCTAAGGGGTATCTATATTTTGCGATTACGTTTTCCTTGTTAGTAGAGTTTCTCAATATGAAGCTTAGGAAAAAAGCAAAACCCATACAGCTGCACGGTATACAAGAAGAGGCGATACAAAAAGGGGTATTGAAACCGTAGATGAGGCGTATCATCTATTTACTTTTTGTTGCGAGTTTTTTTGCTTGTAAGGATACACCTACTATTTCGAGCTATGATGTCATCCAAGGGCAGACCATGGGTACTTACTATGGAGTCAGTTATCGAGGAATTGATGGTTTGACCAAAGCCCAATTAAAGACAAAAGTAGATTCGATACTATTTATCATAAATGATGAGATGTCTACCTACATAGATAGTTCGTTCATTTCTTTGTTTAATAAGTCACTGACCCAGACTGCGGAAGTGCCTAGTCATTTTAAAACAGTATTAGATTGTGCCAGAAAAGTACATGAGCGCTCTAATAGTAGTTTTGATCCTACCGTGATGCCACTGACTAATTATTGGGGTTTTGGGTATAGCGGAAAAGTAGCTAGAGAGGATTGGGATAGTACATCGCTAAAACAGATAGTTGACCTAGTAGGATTTGATAAAGTAGTCATAAAAGATAACATCCTGGTTAAGGACATTGTAGGAGTAGAATTAGACTTCAGTGCATTAGCGAAAGGGTATGCTGTAGATGTGATCGTTTCAGAAATGCAAAGTTTAGGCATCGAACACTTATTGGTGGATATTGGGGGCGATGGCTTTGCTAAAGGTAAAAGTAAGTCTGGTAATAGCTGGCGGATCGGGATCAATGTCCCAGATGTCAATGCGGCTTACACTGATCGATTCGTAGACATAGAGCTAGATGGAAAAGGCCTTGCCACCTCAGGTAATTATCGTAATTATTACGAAGTAGACGGAGAGCTTTACGGTCATACGATAAACACTAAGACAGGATTTCCATTTAAGAGTAATGTGTTGAGCGTTAGTGTAATAGCTAATACTTCTATGGAGGCAGATGCATGGGCCACTGCTTGTATGGCGTCATATCTTGATGATGGTATTGCGATGATAGAAGGGCTGATTGATGTTGAGGCCTACTTCATTTTTGAGGATAAAGAAGGAAATATGAAACAGAAGTATACTGCTGGATTTAAAGATCATATATTAGAGTAATATGAAGTTGAACTTAGATAGAGATATTGTTTTTTTTGACATAGAATCTACTGGATTAAATGTGATGAAGGATCGTATCGTGCAGATAGCATTCATCAAGCACAAGCAAGATGGGAGCGAACCAGAGGAATTAGAATATCTGATCAATCCAGGTATTCCTATCAGCCCAGAAGCGATGGCCGTCCACGGTATCAAGCCAGAGGATGTAGCGAATAAACCCACGTTCCAGCAGTTAGCCCAGGAGATGTTTGATTGGATAGGAGATAGCGATCTAGGAGGGTATAATTCTGATCGTTTTGATATTCCGATGTTGATGGAAGAATTCTTCAGGGCAGGACTTGAGTTTGATCTAGATAAGCGCAGACATATCGATGTACAGCGTATCTTCTACAAGATGCAACCGCGGACGCTCAAAGCTGCTTACAAGTATTTTTGTGATGCTAAGTTAGAGAATGCCCACGATGCCTTGGCTGATGTAAGAGCTACAGTAGATGTCTTCCTAGGTCAACTGAAAAAGTATGATGGCGTAGATTACGAGGATGGAGATGGATTCGTCACCGAAGCACCCATCAAAAATGATATGGAAGCGGTCTATCAGTTCACAACTGATACGAGAATGTTAGACGCAACCAATCGCCTGAAATACGATAATGAAGGTACGGTCGTTTTTAACTTTGGAAAGTATGTCGGTAAGCCCGTTGCAGAATTGCTATATAATGATAGACAATATCTCAACTGGATACTAGAGAAGGATTTCTCGACTCAAGTAAAACACATCGTCAAAAGACTGGTCAAAGAATATGCAGAGAATCTCAAATCTAAAGGGAATACGAAAACAGACAATCCTGGCGATCAGTCTAAGCTTTTTTAGTCTACTAGTATTTTTTCCTTCTTGTTATGAACCTATAGAAGGTTGTCTTGATATCAATTCATCTAATTATCTAGTATCTGCGGATAGAGCATGTGATTCTTGTTGCCTATTCCCTAATTTCAATTTGAATGTAGAGCAGGTTTTCAATGGTGAAGACTTCGCGCTTGGCGATACACTTACTAATGATCTAGGCACCTCTTTTGTGATTAATGAATATTTTCTAGTGTTCTCAGATTTTGTATTAAGAAGTGAAGACCAGCGCTTTAGCATCGCTGATTCCATACTTTTAGACTGCTCAGCTAATAGTGAAGGCTTGTACTTTCCAGCCGACATTATCTACTTAGATAAAAGTACTACCACCGTTCAAGTAGGTGCTATCAAAACTGCACAGACATTTGATTTCGTAAGTTTTAAGCTAGGTGTCGACGAATGCATTGATGAAAATGGAATACAATTTCTTGAAAATACAACCAACAGCACGTCTTTATCATCAGCCTATGACGGAAGTACTTTTGCTCCATTCTATTTTGGTCTAGCGAGTGGGATTGATTCTGTTTTTGCAACTTTGGTAGGGGGTGACGGAGCGGTCAGCGAAATAAATAAACAGATCAATGCCTCAAACCAAGTAGGCAATACGCTAGACCTAAATATGAAAATAGATCTAGGCATATGGCTTTCAGGGATTTCAGAAACTGATTTCAAAGAAGCGCAAATCAACATAGTAGAAGCGTTAATTAACAATGTAGGGCAAGCGATCAGCTTTGAAGAGTAATCTTTTTTCGGTTTAAATCGTTTTTATTAGGATGGTTGATCGATCGATAAAATATTCTATAGTAATACTCTTGGCGCTGCTTATAGCCTGCTGTGATGAACCTATGGGAGGAGTCGATCTCAGGTCTATTCCGTTTGATCCAGTCACTTACGCCCCTGTTGTACCTGCTAATTTTCCGCAACTGGAAGTGCCAGAAGACAATCAGCTCACGGTGCAAGGTGTGGAGCTAGGTAGACGATTGTTCTATGATTCTATCTTATCTGCAGATAGTACTATGTCTTGCAGCTCGTGCCACTTACCTAGTGGTAACTTCACGGATAACCTAGCAGTCAGTGTAGGGATAGACAAAGTAGCTGGAAAGCGGAGTAGTATGACGCTGCTCAACGTCGCATTTAGCAATACAGGCTTATTTTGGGATGGCAGGATAAATACCCTTGAGGAACAAGCATTGCTGCCCGTAGAGGATCCTATAGAACTACACGATACTTGGCCTAATGTAGAGTCTAAGCTTCGTAGACATGCAGATTACCCTAAATTATTCAGACAAGCATTTGGGATAGAAGAAGAATCCCAGATAACTAAAGACCTAGCCGCCAAGGCACTAGCCCAGTTTGAGCGAATCATGATCAGCTCCGGTAATTCTAAGTATGATCGAGTGATAAACGGGACGGACGTTTTTTCAGACCTAGAGCTAGATGGTCACGATATCTTTTTTGATGTCAATGAGGACCTGACCAGACATGCTGAGTGCGGACATTGCCATAACGCGCCTTTATTCACGACCAATGAGTTTTTTAATAATGGACTAGATGAAGCATCAAGTTTAACCGATTTTACTGATCTAGGGAAAGGGCAGTTGACTGATAAGCTATTTGATAATGGCACCTTCAAAGTGCCGACCTTAAGAAATATAGAATATTCTGCTCCTTACATGCATGATGGACGCTTTGCGACATTGGATGAAGTGATAGATCATTACATCACAGGCGGTAATCATGCCGATAATCTTGCTCCAGTATTAAGACCGTTGACTTTAGATGAGTACGATAGATCGGCTCTCATTGCCTTTATTAGGACGCTAGAAGACCAAGATTTCCTTAACAACCCACTTTTATCCGACCCTTTCTAAGGAACATTTTCAAATATTATTTTATTTATTTATTACTTTATGATTAAAAAGATTATATGTATAATTATTTATACAATTGATAATCAATATATTATAAATATAAATAAAAACATATATAAAATATTTAAATATAACAAAATGTTATTTTTGTCTTTGTTTTCGCTATTATTAATTCGCACTATTGTACTGTGTATTTGAATAATCAACAATCAAGAAACGCAGGCTAAAGAGTCAGCACGATCATTCAGATATGTTCATGGGATTATATTTTGTTAATGATAGAATCTTCCTTTTCGAGGAATCTATCATTAACAAATTTTTTCACACAAAAAGAAGATTGAGTTTTAGTTATATATATTTCTCCTTTGTGAGATGAGGAGAACGCAAATTATGAAAATGTTCATGGGATTATAATTTGCAAAGTTGGTCGATAAGCTGTTGACCAACTTTTTTTTTGCCCCTAAGTGAAATTCTAATCTATTTGGACTGGGATATAGCTAGCCTCCCAAACAAGCAGGGATTTCAAGATTATGAGATCAGGCATGTAGATGTTCCCTTCTATTATAAGCTTTTAGAAGCTATATTTTATCACATTCAATGAAACCCTAAGACCAACGGATTAATAAACTTTTTAGAGAAAGTGGAGTTTCATTGCCAGGTTGATTCCCGAAGGATATACTTGAAGGGTTTTCTCAAAAACCTTTCCTTGGTCAGTTTCGAAAGTCATTTTATATTTGAAAATAATAAAGAGAAATGGTTCGAAGGTATTCCTTCAAAATTAGTCTTGATGATGTATAAGGAGAGTCAATAAATTTTAAGATCCATTAATCCAAGAAATCCTAGTGAAGACAGGATAGTTGAGATCTTACTTACACTATTTAATAGTAAAACGATATACTCTTCATTCTTTCAATAATTTTCCAATGTCTAATTTTTGAATATAACCCCATAACTCTTCAGCGTTTAAATTCACTCCTGAAGCGTTTACGAATATTCTGTCTTCAACTTTGTACATCAGCATGGTTGTTTTTTCTTGTTCATTATATTGAGTTATATAAGGCTTAATATCCTTTTCTTCTTTATCGCGATATTCCATTATGTACGACAAATTTACCATCCCCATATCATCAGGGCTCTTAGCACAATCGACTACATAGAGGTCTATTTCTTTTTTCTGGGACTCATTTGTGTAGATTAAATGAAGGTTGTTTTTGTTTTTCATTCTTTTAGGTGGATTACCGTGTTCACTTGTAGTTAAGGATAGATCACCAAGTTTGTTTGGCATCCATTTTTCAAATTGTGCTTTCGTCAAGGGCGTGAGGTTATCTAGCCTTTTGGCTGTTTGTATTTTTTTGTCTTCCTTTATTTGTCTTAAGTACCATTTTACCTTTTTGGACTCAGGCGTACTTTTACTAAAATGTGTATTTCGTATTTGAGTAGTGAGGGAATCGCCATTATCTTGAAATTGTATTGATTCATAGCTTTCTTCTATGAAATTCCATCCTTTTTCAAATTGAATATTCGCAGTAACATTGGCATAAATATCATTAGTGCGAGAATTTATTTTAGTACACTCATCTTTATACGTAATAGCTCTGTCCACATAAAGCCAAAAATATTTGCTGCTTGTAGCAAGGCTATCATTACCAGCTTCTAATACCGCTACATTGATCCCATATTTTTTTACGTTCAAGACGTATTTCTTTGAGTAAATATCATCATAAGGAGTTTCCGCAAAAGGATCTTGGTCTTTACACCCACTAGTCATCAAGAATGAACGCTGAAATTTGGATGGTTGATAATTAAGACTATCGTGTTGCGCTCTAATATCGAACTCTGGTAAATTGAAGTTTATAGTACCGTTTTTATTAATTTTCCCTAATAAGATCTCTTCTCCAGTAATGTGTTTTGAAACCAGATCTAAGGTCTCATGGCTATGATCTAATTCTCCTTTGAGGTGGTTTTCAACGCTGGGCAATGTTGTTTGTGATTGGGATGTTTGTGGTATGAGTATCACTTTTTGTGCTTTACAGCAGACAAAGCTCAGTGTCATTACTAATAATAGTTGGATGTTTATTTTATTCATTTGTTTATATTGAAAGTGTTCCTAGTTCTTTTAGGAAAATTTGGAGTTTGCTGTTCATGATTATTAATTAGATTTCTAAATCAATACTTTTTCAAGGATGGTGGTATGTACTAATTGCAGATGGTTGCATTTAGCTCATCTTCAGCTTCTTTGATAGAATCATTAAAGTCGGCAGTACTAATAGTTGGCACACAATCTCTGACGTCTTCTAGCGCTTTTACATAGTCCAGGCCAGCTTTCTTTTGATTTTCGCAATTTGCTTTGGATGGATCATCGTTATATGATCTGATGGCCTCTGTCCAGGCATTAAGTTCGGTTTCTACATTTTCTAGCCACGATCCATTTAAGCAGTTTGAACCTAATGGGCCGTCTTTACCACAGCTTGTAAGTGACAGTGTAGCGATTATTAAAATTGTAAGAGTGATGTTTTTAGTAAGGTGGAAGTTTGTGATTTTCATTTTATTTTATTTATGAGTATTAGAAAAGTTGTTTAATATATTTGCTTCATAAGTATTTTAACCTTCTTGTCAATATTCCTTATCTAAAGCATAGCAGCAAGCTCGTAAATGATAAGGTGTACCTGTTATAAGTATTCGTTTCGATTCTATTAATTTGATGATGCAAGGAAGGTTTTCTAGTTGTAGGTTTCTCTTTACGAAGAGATCAAATATTAATTGCAGCTGGACTCCGCTACCCATTTTTAGCTTTTTTAATATTGTGATCTACGTAGGGTTTAAAAAGCGCTGGTGTACAATCTCTATATTCTTCAAGAGATCTTATAAAGTCTGAGATAACTTGCTTTTCGTTTTCACAATTTGCTCTGGTTGGTTCATCTTCATATCGACGCGTAGCTGTCATCCAAGCATCAAGTTCGTCTTGTGATTCTAATATCCAAATATCACTCGTGCAATCAGAACCTAGGGACCCACTTGATTTACTGCAGCTGCTTAGTCCCAGTATAGATATACTAAAACCTGTAATTAAAATGGTTGTAATGATTTGGAAGTTTTTGATGTTCATTTGTTTTTATAAGTATTATTTTAAATAGGATAGGAGCATCAATATGCCTTTCTGAGAAGAGATAAGAAACACCCGTTGACAAACAATATGTTTGATCAATACATTAAATATAGATGCTATCTCTAGTTAATTTTGAGTTGTTATGTAAGCGGTGTTAATTTTTGTGTAAGCGGTAATTTTTAGTGCATACTTAGTAAAAGAGAAAGAAATCGACACCACTTGCCAGTTATACTTTACTGAAATAGTAATAGTGGATAACGGTATAGGGAAAGGAAAATCAGCTATAATAAAACAGAAAAAAATGTACAAGTAAGATTCTATAGGAATCAATCTAACTAAGGAGCGCTTGATTAATTTTGAAAAGGATTATAAAAATAATCACAGCCTAATATTTAAAGATCTGAATGATGTTGGTCAAAATGCTACAGGCAAAAAAGTTATTGCAACTAACCCTATGAAATGAGACCAATCGAAAACTGTTATAGAGTATATAATGACCTAGAATTAAAATTACGAGCTTATAAGCAGATCAATAGCTCCCAAAGTACCTCCTAAGAAACCACTCCAAAAGAAGCAACGCACCTAGCAAGCCTAATATCCATTTAAAGTTAATGATAGACTTTGTCGTAGTCGTCGGATAGATGATAGGTTTGATACTATTGCTAGTAAGTAAGGTCTCAGTCAGTTGAGAAGTCTCACTAGGTAAGTATAACTTCCCTCCATACTTTTCGGAGATAGTATTTAAGAGGTTGTGATCAGCCGTAAGGTTAAATAGCTCTAACTGTATAGACTGCACAGAGAAGCTGCCTGATTGCGTAAGCTTCTTGCCTTCATAGTTAACAGTCGACTCATAGCTGTAACTTCCCTCAGCTAATACTCCTGCATCAAGACTATAAGAATCATCGCGTTTAGAGAAGGTATACTGGAATTCTTCCTTGCCATCTTTTTTTATGGTAATAAAAACCTCTGGTTCGTTGACTAACTGATAACTGTTATTGTACAGCTCCGCATCAAAGTATATATGCTCATTCTCCTTGTAGATATTGTTGTTTGCAGTAACTCGGAACTTTCGTTTATCTTCTTTTACAGAAGTATAGGTTATCGATTTAGTTAGGAGATCTTTTACCACATCGTGGTTTTGGAATTGTAGATATTCAAACAATTTCCATTTCCAGAATCCTTCTGCTACGAATACACCTGTCTTGATACCATTCTCTTCGCTAAAACTTAACAGCGGATATTTAGTATCAATATTCCCAATCTTTTGGTAAAGTAGGGTATTAGTCTTAGGTCCCTCTTTGAATTTACCAAAAGGAGCAATTACAGGAACGAATTTTTCTAGATTGTCACTCGTTTTAGTTTCAGCATTAAACAGGCTGAAGTTACTAGAGAATAAGGCGGTTACTTCATTGCTGTTCCCCTCTCTACCGCTTATCGATAACACATTTTGAGCGCTATTGAATTTTCCAAAATTAGTTTGCTGACCTACCATAAAGAAGCGTGGAGTCTTCCTAGCTTCCATACGATCTAGCAAAGGCTTAATGTCAAAAGTCTTAGACGGTAGATTATGGAATATCACAAAATCGTACTCTACTATATTTACCTGATCTTTAGGGTATTTGACTGTCAAGACATAATTCTTATTACCCTCTAGCAGCTGCTTGATAGCTGTTACGTCTGGATTTGGAGAGTTGGCCATGACCAATATCTTTTGTCGCGCGTCGAGCACCTCTACATAGATGTCCTTGACATTGTTAGCCGTCGATGATTCGTCTGTTATCTGATTGACCACTAGGCGATATCGGTTTACTCCGACCCTATCAGCATCGACGATCATACTCTTGGTCTCAAAGAAATCATTACTATTGATCGATAAATTTTCTTCTTTGATCGTGCTCCATGATTCTCCATTCCTTCTTTGGAGTCTGAGCTTACTTCTACTAGCGGTAGCATTCCTTGCTTGGATATCGACTTGTATACCAAACTTATCTCCTAGGTAAGCTATCTTATTATGATAAACATGTTTGATGCTCAAGTCTCTTTTGATAGTAGTATCTCCTAAGGCGATAGTGTATATCGGAGCTTTGAATTTTAAGTTCTGATACAGCGGATTCTTCCCTTCATTAAATATCCCATCAGACGCTAAGATGATAGCACCGAGATTTTGGTCATTGTATGTATCATTGATATAGCTGAGTGCTTTAGATAGATTAGTTATCTTATCCCGCTGAGCACTCGTATCGGTATTGGTAGTTATCTTATCTCCGAAACCTAGTTTTATAAGATCATACTTTTCACCTATTGCATTACCTATTTGTTCTAAGCTAGTTTGATAACTCCCATAGCTTGCATCATCCATAGATGCCCGTATAGATTCTGAGTTATCCTCTAGCAGGATAATAGATGGATTCTTGATCTCCTCAGTAGTTTGCTTGAGTAGTGGCGATAGCAGTAAAGTAGCTAGTCCGGTCACCGCGACAAATCTCATCAATCCAAGGACAATAGGCACCCATCTCCCATACTCAGTAAATCGCTTATCTCTCCAATAGAGCATACCCGCAAGAACAAGTCCAAGCAAGACACAAAGAATAAGATACCAACTAGGATACTGAAAACTAAGATTCTCCAATTACGTGATTTCTAAATGTGGTCAGGAAAAATAATGATACAAATATGATAAATAAACGCCATAAGGTAAATGGAACATATAATACAATGATCCGATTTAGTCATGAAGGCAATAATAAGTTGTAACTGCTTGATTCTCAAGGCTGTTTTCTGCTGGAGTTTCGGGGCTTTAGTTATCGTCTCTAGAAAAGTTGCGGAATTGCATAGCAAATGACTTACAATTAAATTGACATTATATTTTAAACTACTTCAAGTCTATTATTCACGCATTTTGCAACTATTCCCACTGTAGGCTCGTTAGATTTTGAGGTAACAAGTCATTTTATACTAAGTAATATCGATGAATAATATCAAAACTACCCTTTCGAGAATTCTCTTTGCTAGCATTTTGGTCATAGCTGTTTGTATAACTAGTAAGGCATCTTACATTCTGCTACCGATGGATAACGAAGGTCAGAAGAATCACCTCAAGGCTTATGGGGTGACTTACTGGGTGATCGATAGCGGGGTAGAAGCTTTTTGGTTGCTTAACTATCGAGGAGGCAGCTTTGCTTTCCAACATAATTCTGTATTCGAAAAAGAATGCAAGACCAGAGGGGTTAGCTACCAAGTGATATCAAATGCGCAGTTCTCTGCTATCAGACGTGAGATAGGAGATATGGAGGTCAACCAAGAAGTCATGAAGCTAGAGAAGGCACCTAAGATCGCAGTCTATACCCCTGACTTTAATCAGCGTGGGGAGCGGATACAACCATGGGATGATGCTGTTACTATGGTATTGACCTATGCAGAGATACCTTATGAGACTGTCTATGATAGAGAGGTGATGGAAGATAAGCTGGCTAAGTACGATTGGTTGCACTTGCATCACGAAGACTTTACAGGTCAGTATGGTAAATTCTATGCAGGATATAATACTAAAAAGTGGTATAAAGAAAGTAAGCGAAGATTAGAAAAACTTGCAGGTGAGTTGGGTTTTGATAAAGTATCACAGCTGAAGTTATCAGTAGTCAAGAAAATAAGAGAGTACGTAGAGGGAGGAGGTTTTATGTTTGCAATGTGCTCAGCTACAGATACCTATGATATTGCATTAGCAGCAGAGGGGCTAGATATCTGCCATCAGGTATTTGATGGTGATGGGTTAGATGCGAGTGCTAATGAGAAGCTGGATTTCTCCAATACTTTTGCATTCAAGGATTTTAAGTTAGTAAAGAATCATATGGAGTATGAGTACTCTGATATCGATCATAGAAAAAGGAAGATCACACCAGAGACAGACTACTTCACGTTATTTGATTTCTCTGCTAAGTGGGATCCAGTTCCTACTATGCTTACGCAAAATCATACTACGACCGTCAAAGGATTCATGGGGCAAACGACAGCTTTTGACAGAGAGTTTATGAAGCCTGAGGTGTTGGTTCTAGGTGAAAATAAAGCCATCGGCGAAACGAGATACATACATGGAACTCGGGGTGAAGGATTTTGGACATTTTATGGCGGGCACGATCCGGAGGATTATAAGCATTTAGTCAATGATCCTGAGACCGACCTGAGTCTACATCCTAATTCTCCTGGCTATAGATTAATACTTAATAATATCCTATTCCCAGCTGCAAAGAAAAAGAAGCGTAAGACTTAAAGCAAGGTTCAAGCAAGGATGCATGAACCAACCTGGACGGTTTGTTGAAGCGCCCCGCTCAAGGCTAGGTGCTACCCCTCAAGCCATCCAAAAGTCCCGAATATCAAAAAGTAAACGACCAAGGTAATCAACGGGATTATGATCGAGACCGTTAAGGTCTTGAAAAACAACTTAGGCACTTTAGAAGGCTCGATCCACTCAGAAATAAGCGCAACAACCAATACTCCTAGACAAATAAAAGGTATGACAATACATAGTAGCGATGCCGTAAATTCATCTACTACCCAGAGCAATAGAAACGCAACCAGCTCTAATAAAACAATTTCGAATAAGCCGATTTTCATATTTTTTTGCTCTTTAGATATTGATGAATTACAATCTATAGTTGATCAAGGTATATGATCGTATAAATAAGAAGCCCAAATAAGTTTACCTTATCCAGTAATTGAATCTACAAAATGAAATCAAATCTATTTCTCAAAATAATGTATTCTGTAGTTATTCTTATAAGTATAAGCATGCTAAGCTGCGCCTCACACAAAAATAGCAGTACTACTAATGAAACTTCGGAAAATCGTTCTTTTAAGAATAATGAATCATCTACACTAAACTGGGGCAGTGTACTGAGGAACGTATCAGGACTAAGGGTCTCTGGCTCCTACCCAGATCTAAATGTGGTACTACGCGGAGTAAGATCTTTCATTTCATCTACTGATCCTCTTTATGTTTTAGATGGCGTAGTCTTAGGAAGAAGTTTTCATGATTTGGATACGGTAGCTGATCCTATAAATGTCAAAAACGTAAGGGTTCTTAACGCTGCCGAGGCCATTAAATATGGTATGCGTGCCTCTAATGGTGTTATTGAGATAACACTTAAGTAAAAGCGGAGATAAAAATGTGGTATCAAATAATTAGCTTAACTAACTTGATGATTGCTGTTTTAAAAAATTGTTAACGATCTTCATGATCAAACTTTGGTAACTAATGGATAAGTTATCTCGTCGTAATCATGAGACAAACAAAAGAATGAAGCCCTTACAAATCCTTATCATATTGTTTTCAGTCTGTTATATCCAAGGATATGCTCAGAATAGTGTTTTTCTTAAAAATGATGAGGCGCTTCCAAAGCAAAACTATCAAGAGAATATAAAAAAGGAATTTATCAATGACTTCTACATTCCGAAGGATCTTGATGATGCTTTCACGGAGTTAAAGAGACTTTCAGAAAAAGAAGGAATAGAAAAATTTAAAAATGCTAAAGAAACAGTAGTTGCTAAGAAAATACACTTCAGTCTAGGCCGGTGGATCATGGAGAAGTGGCATATGTATGACGGCTCTCGTTATTCCCATTACCTAAGACTCAAGGGGCTCTCTTACCCAGATGATATGGCGAAGTTTACCATCATCTCTTTTCATAGACATCTTAATGGTAAGGAACTTGAGGTTGCTGAGCGTATTAAAGTGGTAAAAGATAAGAGAGATAAAGAATACCGAGATAAACTCTCAAAAAAGAACCTGATCAAAGAAATCATAAAGGATAAAGGTTGATTCTAAAAGACCTTTGATAGTAAATCTACCAACTAAGACTTAGAAGAGTTTTGTTAATACAATCTGTAAGGTCATAGTGTCTAGACGCAACATTTAGATACATTTAGTTAGACTCAAAAGAAATACTTATTTAAATTTCTAGTTAATGAACCAGAATGTAGTTCGGTTCAGAAAACAATATTTCCATCTCAGCTTGTCGCCAATGGAAAACACATTTATTTTTTAATTCAAGCATGAATAAATAAAATTTATACTTTTGCCATCCTTTAAACCTTGAAATTCCACGAATAAAAACTCCATGGCTAAGAATTTATTGATAGTTGAGTCACCTGCAAAAGCAAAGACCATAGAAAAATATTTGGGTAAGGACTTCAAGGTCGAATCCAGCTATGGACACATCAGAGACTTGGCAAAGGGGAACAAGGGAGTTGATATCGATAATGATTTTCAACCTTCATATGTGGTATCGCCTGGCAAAGAAAAGGTAGTTAAGAAACTAGAGACAGCCGCAAAAAAAGTAAGTGAAGTATGGCTAGCGACGGATGAAGACCGAGAAGGAGAGGCTATATCATGGCATCTGTGTGAGGTCTTAGGGCTAGATCCAGCTACTACTAATCGAATAGTATTCCGAGAGATCACCAAGCCTGCAATACAAGCTGCTATCAAGACTCCTAGGAGGGTAGATGGTAATTTAGTACATGCTCAGCAGGCAAGGAGGATACTGGATAGGCTAGTAGGATTTGAGCTAAGTGGTATATTATGGAGAAAGGTCAAGAATAAACTATCTGCGGGTAGAGTGCAGTCTGTAACCGTCAAACTGGTAGTGGAGCGGGAGAGAGAGATCATGCACTTCAACTCAGTCCCCTACTTTAAGGTAGTAGCTATCTACAATGTTCTCAATAAGAATGGAAAGCAAGTAGAACTAGTCGCTGATCTAAGTGAGCGGTTAGAGTCGGTAGAACAAGCGACTGAGTTTTTAGAAAAATGTAAAGGAGCAGATTATAATATAGAGGATATTAAGGTAAAACCTACTAAGAGAAATCCATCGCCACCATTTACTACATCTACCCTTCAGCAAGAGGCAAGTAGAAAGCTAGGATTTGCGGTAAGGAGGACTATGAGCGTTGCACAGAAGCTTTATGAGCAAGGGTTCATATCTTATATGAGGACGGATTCTATCTCACTGAGTCAGACGGCAATGGATGGTATCGCTAATCAGATCAAGACTGATTTTGGAGATAAATACTTAAGATCAAAACAATACAAGTCCAAGAAGGCAGATGCTCAAGAGGCTCACGAAGCGATAAGACCTACATATTTTGATAGGAGGAATGTAAGTGGAGATAGAGATGAACAGCGATTATATGAGTTGATCTGGAAGCGGTCGGTAGCATCACAAATGTCTCCAGCAGAACTAGAGAATACAACAGTCAAGATAGGTGTATCGAGTCAACCGGCAGCAAATTTTGTAGCTAAAGGGCAGGTGCTGATATTTGATGGATTCCTGAAGTTATACATGGAATCTAAAAATGAAGATGAGGATGAGGATGCAAAAGGAATATTACCTCCGCTTACGGTAGGCCAAAAGCTTGATCTTAAGATAATGACTTCTACAGAGCGATTTACCAGAGCTCCTGCAAGATTTACGGAAGCTAATTTAGTGAAGAAATTAGAAGAACTAGGTATCGGAAGGCCATCTACATATGCACCGACTATCTCCAAGATCATGGAGGTAGAAAGAGGTTATGTGACCAAAGAAAGTAGAGAAGGAGTAGAAAGGAAATATAGAGTAATAGAGTTAGCAGATGATCAGGTCAAGCAGAAAGAGGAAAGCGAGATCACCGGTGCTACAAGTAATCGACTGTATCCGAGTGATCTTGGGATGGTCGTTACAGATTTCCTAGATAAGCATTTCGATAATGTGATGAACTATGGTTTTACCGCAGAGATGGAGAGCAAGTTTGATACGATAGCGGATGGCAGTATGTCATGGAAGGAGATGCTTAATAGTTTTTATCATCCATTTCACAAAGATGTGGAGGAGACTCTAGCGAATGCTGAAAGAGCGAAAGGAACAAGAATATTAGGTACGGATCCTGTTTCTGGTCATACGGTGCTTGCGCAAGTGAGTCGATTTGGGCCTGTGTTACAAATAGGAACCATAGAAGAGGTAGGAGAAGAAGGTAAACCGGTATTTGCGCCTCTTAAAATAGGCCAGTCTATCGAGACGATCAGCTACGAAGAGGCGATGGAGCAGTTTAAGCTGCCAAAAGATATCGGTACTTATCTAGACATACCTATGGTCATCAGTAATGGTAGGTTTGGTCCTTATATTAAGTATGGGGAAAAGTATGTATCCATACCAAAAGGAGAAGATCCACTAGAAGTTACAGAGGAACAAGCAGTAGATCTAGTCAAAGCAAAAATAGAAGAGGACAAGCCAGTACTTGTCTATGAAGGGCTGGATGTCACTAAAGGAAAAGGACGATTTGGGCCATTCCTGAAATGGAATAACTTCTTCATCAATATCCCTAAAAGGTTTGATTCTGAGAATCTGACGAAGACGGAGATGGAAGAATTGATATCAGCTAAAAAAGAAAAAGAAGCCAACAGATATATCCATAGATGGCCAGAAAATGATCTTGCAGTGGAGAATGGTAGATGGGGACCATTTATCAGGTGGAAGAAAAAATCCATTAAGCTCCCTAAGATCGATGACAAAAGGCAGACTCAGGAGGACGTACAGGATATGACGATGGCGGAGGCAATGGCGCTTGTAGAAGAAGAGCACCCAACAGCATTCGCTAAGCAAAAGAAGGCAGCGGAAAAAAAGAAAGCTGCCGCAGAAAAAGCAGCTGCTAAGGCCGCAAAGAAGAAAGCTACTCCAAAGAAAAAAACCACTGCTAAGAAAAAGCCTGCATCCAAGTAAGAAGAGCTGCCTAAAGGCTAAAATTTTCTTAAGGACTTGCGATATATTGCTATTCGGTATTAATTTCGATAGTTTACGAAGTAAGCTTATGAAATTATCACATCTAGTTATTGGTGTTTTGTGTTTGGCCATAGGAGGGTTCCTTGGGGCTTCTTTCATGCCATTACTCCATGCCAAAAACGGTTCTGATCAAATAGAAATAGGTACAGAACCTGAAGAAAAAATAGAACCTGAAGAAAATGGGCCTAAAACTAATAGAGCCATTGCGCCTCAGACGGTTATCACAAGTCAAGAGCAAGCGACGATTTCTTTATTCGAATCTACCTCACCATCTGTAGCTTTTATAACCACCAGTACTAATGCTCGGCTTAATCGGTGGTCCAAGAACGTAAATGAAATTCCTCGAGGATCAGGTTCTGGATTTATTTGGGATGAAGAAGGGCACATAGTTACCAATTACCATGTTCTCGAAGGAGCTCAAAATATTACGGTTACGCTCTCTGATCAAACATCATACAAAGCTACATTCGTAGGGGCAGAGCCTAATAAAGACCTTGCGGTCATAAAAATTGAGGCTCCAGTAGAGGTCTTACAACCAATTATGGTAGGTAGTTATGCAGACCTCAAAGTTGGTCAGTCTGTGTATGCTATCGGTAATCCATTCGGTCTAGACTATAGTCTAACGACGGGCGTGATAAGTGCTCTAGGCAGAGAAATAGAATCCCAGAGTGGAACGACTATAAAAGATGTGATACAAACAGATGCTGCTATCAATCCTGGAAATTCTGGAGGGCCTTTATTGGATTCTTCTAGAAGATTGATCGGTGTGAATACTATGATCTATAGCCCATCGGGAGCTAGTGCGGGAATCGGGTTTGCTATTCCAGTAGATGTTGTTAATTGGGTCGTGCCAGACCTGATAGAATATGGAATAGTCAAAAAGCCTGTACTGGGTATAGAGATCGTGCCTCAGCAGTCACTTGCAAGATATGATATCGAAGGAGTCATGGTCATGGATGTGTACGAAGGGAGTGGAGCAGATAAAGCTGGATTAAGACCAATACTAAGAACTAGAGATGGTAGGGCACAACTAGGAGACATTATCATCGGTATAAATGATGATGAAATAAAAGATTATAAAGATCTGGTCTTGGTATTAGAGAAATATGTACCAGATGATAAGGTGAACGTGAGTTTTATCCGTGATTCTGAGAAGTATGAGGTGGAGTTATCACTTGGGTCTTCTGTCCAATATGAATTGTCTGATGATGGAGGATAATGAGAATAAGTTCAAACTAAGTATTTTAACAGTATGATCAATCGATATCTATTTATTCTAATTAGCCTGTTTGCTTGTCTTGATTCTGGATTCTGTCAGGATCAGTCATTAGTTTTTTTAGCTGATTTTAATTTAGCTAATCAGCTAGTAGAACAAGAGGGTAAAGGTGTTTTTGTAGATGTATATGCTGATTGGTGTCAGCAATGCAAAGAGATGGATGCGAAAACATTTACTGATCCAGAGGTTATCAGTTTCTTTAGTGAAAATTTCATTTCAGTCAAACTCGATGGTGAGAGGAGAGGTGCGAGTTTTGCGAGGAGATATAGGATTGCTGGGTTTCCTTCCTTGTTGTTTTTTAATTCTGAGGGCAAGGAGACGCATAGAATAGAAGGATTTGCAGATTCTAATAGATTATTAAAAGCAGCTGGCGTTTCTTTAAAAAATCCTAAGAAGAGAGCTTCTAGGTTTAGGGAAGATTATAGAAAGTATAAGGAAGACCCACGTTACCTAAAAGATTACATTCTATTCTGTGAAGAGATAGAAGACTTTGAGCTCGCTGATAAATTAATGGATCAGTATGCTAAACAGATATCGAAAATAGATTCTACAGAATGGATGGATTTTGTCATGCAATTTGTTCATAAAGAAAACTCTAAGATCTTTGAGTTACTTAAAGAAAACAAACCGGATTTTGACAGACTCTATGGAAAGGCAGCAGTAGATCAAATTTTTATCGATATTATAATCGATGCAGAACTGTGGAATATGAGTGAGCCTGCGACGGAAAGATTATTTACGAAAACTAGATCGCGAATTAGTAAGCACAAGTTAGAGATTAGTGACGAGCAATTATACCCGGCAATAGCTTATCGAGTTTTTAGTAAAGAAATGATCTTTAAAAACGATGATGCAAGATCTGACCTTGCGGTGCGTATTTTGAAAAATCATATAGAAGAGATAGATGATGCTCTGCTTTTTGCGATTGTAGCTAATGTAGCTATTCATCAGAATGATGAGCCTATCCTAATTATTGCTAGAGATCAAGTAGATAATTTAATAGGGAGGCAAGGAAGCATGTTCCTACATGATATCAAATCAATCATCCTATATAAACTTGGAGAAATGGAAGAAGCTTTTAAGCAGGTAGCTCTGGCTCAGAAGTATGCAGTAGAAAACAATCAAAAATATAAGAGCACCTTAAAGCTTATGAAGCAATCAGGCTTGATAGAATAATTTTTGCCGCATTTAGCGAAGCACTTTGGTCGCCTAGTTTTTCTTTTAGGCCGGTATATTCTAGATTCATTTTTTTAGCATGATCATGCGACAATAATTTACCAAGTTCATTTTTTAGATTTGGTGTTGTAAAGTCGGATTGCAATAATTCCTTGACGACATCTTTGTTAGCAATAAGATTCACGAGTGATATGTATTTTGTTTTTACCAGTTGTTTGGCAATTGCAAATGATAGAGGATTGGTCTGATAACAAACTACTTGAGGTACATTCATAAGGGCTACTTCTAAGGTAGCAGTACCAGAACTTACAATTGCTGCATCTACTGAGGACAATAGGTCATAGTTTTCACCATGAACGAGATATACATTTTCTAAACCTGCCACATATTCCGTATAGATGGAGGCAGGTAAATGGTCAGGAACAGCTATGTAGTATTGATGAGCAATTTCTGCTTTTACCAGTTCGGTCATCTTTGGTAGGATCAATTTTATTTCTTGTATCCTACTGCCAGGAAAAAGGGCAATTGCTTTCTTGCTATTATTTTTATGGGGTAACTCAAATTTTGGATTCCTACTCCATGATCGTATCTGTTCTATCAAGGGATGCCCTACGAAGTGAGCATTGATGTCATGCTTTGCAAAAAATGCTTTTTCGAAAGGAAGAATAACCAATAGTTCATCGATATACTGACGTATTTTCTCGACCCTTTTTTCTTTCCAGGCCCAAGCGGCGGGTGCGATGTATTGGATGGTTTTATATCCATGCGCTCTAGCCCACTTAGCCATCCTGAGATTAAAACCAGGATAGTCAATAAAGACAATTACATCTGGTTCAAGATCGGAAATATGTTTTTTGCAAAGCTTAAAATTCTCTAAGACAGTAGCTGTATTCTTAAGTACCTCAGTGAAACCCATGAATGCTAAATGGTCCAGTCCCCTGAGGATATTCGCTCCTGCAGTTTTCATTTTTTTACCGCCCCATGCATTGATCTGCAAGTCAGGCTGCTGTTTTAGTAACTGCTTTACTAAGTATGATCCATGCAGATCTCCAGATGCTTCGCCAGCTAGGATAAAGATTTTAGCCACTAACCTAAGAAAATGGAGTCTTTAAAATAATAGATCCAGTATCCTGCTAAGGCAAGCATAGATAACCCGATTCCTCGAATAACATCAGTATGTCGTCTGCCCCGAAAGTAATTTATAGGGATAATAATAAAGCACATCGCTATGAGTGTCATCGTGCGCATCCTACGCGTAGCTATTCCCATAGTGGTTTCGTCCATGATATTCATACTCACAAGAATCTCAAACAATGACGAAATAAATAGATAGCCAAGAGCAGGTACTACTAAGCCTACAATAAGTCCTTTTATAAATTGAGCATTCATAGCATCAAATAATATTTTTTAAAAGATCAAGTTGCTTGTAGTCGGTAAGGTCATGGTGAGAAGGTACTACAGAGACATAGCCATTCTCTAGTGCCCATATATCGGTATCAGTTGCGGTTTCTTCTGTGTAGTAAGCCCCAGTCATCCAATAATATTTTTCGCCCCTTGGATCTTCTGCTACTTTAAATTCTTCCGTCCAGTTACCTTTTGACTGACGACATACTTTTATTCCTTTTATCTCTTCATAAGGAAGGACTGGGATATTGACATTCAATAATAATTTATCGTCCTGGGGAGTAGCTAGTATCTTTTCGATAAGCGTGGTAGCGATCTTCTTGCAGGCACTAAAATCAGCTTCAGCGTCATAGTCCAGATACGAGAACCCTATGGAAGGGATACCCTCTAGGCTAGCTTCCATAGCCGCCGACATAGTGCCTGAGTATAGGATATTGATCGATGCATTAGAGCCATGATTGATCCCTGATACACATAGGTCTGGTTTTCGATTATTGAGCACTATATTTTTCGCTAGTTTGACACAATCTACTGGCGTGCCTGTACATTTGTAGGCCTCTTCCTCAAATTCTTTTACAGGTCTTAGCCTTATAGGGTAATTGAGCGTGATCGCGTGGCCTTGCCCAGATTGAGGACTATCAGGCGCTACTATGACGATATCGCCTAGCGGTCGGCAGACTTCTACTAGCGCTTTTAGTCCGCCAGCAAATATTCCATCATCATTGGTAATTAATATCAAGGGTTTACTCATATGATTATTTTGTAATACAAAGTTATCATTCTAGCCCTAGTAAGTTGTAAAATAGAAATTAAACTTAGTTAGCTTCGCTATGTTATATGTACTATTCTATAAAATTATATTTGTAGTATGAGAGGAGTTTTATTAGTGAATTTAGGGACGCCAGATAGTCCTAGTAGATATGATGTCTATAGATATTTAAAGCAATTCTTGCTAGACAAGCGGGTCATTGACATCTCATGGTTAGCGAGAAATCTATTGGTGCGAGGTTTGATAGCGCCTTTTAGGTCTGGAAGTTCTTCTAAGATATACAAGAAGCTGTGGACAGAAGATGGTTCTCCACTCAAGCACTATGGAAATATAGTTGCAAAAGGAGTCCAGGAATTGTTAGGAGACGATTATCACGTAGAATTAGCGATGCGATACCAAAATCCATCGATGGATAGCGCCATTGATAAGTTGATGGCTTCTAATCCTGAAGAGATCGTGGTGTTCCCAATGTTCCCTCAGTATGCATCTGCTAGTACGGGTTCGGTATTCGAAGAAGTGATGGACATCTTCGGTAAGAAGTTAGCCATCCCTAAGATCAAGATCATCAACTCATTTTGTAATGATGAGCGCGTGATGAATGTATTCGTCAAGAACGCAAAGAAGCGTGACCTGTCGGACTATGAGCATTTTGTTTTTAGTTTTCATGGAGTGCCACATAGCCAACTGAGAAAAACAGATACAAATAATCACTGTCTTAAAAATGAAGATTGCTGCCAGACCTTCACGCCTAAGAATCAGTTTTGTTATTCTGCACAATGCTTTGAGACCGCAAGGGTCATAGCAAAAGGATTAGGACTGAGTCGAGAAGATTATACGGTAGCCTTTCAGTCTCGATTGGGCCCAGATAAATGGACGCAACCACCAACACCAGATACACTAGAAGCTTTACAGGAAAAAGGAATCAAGAAGATCATGATCTTTTCTCCTGCATTTGTAGCTGATTGTTTGGAGACAACAATTGAGATCGGAGATGAGTTTCATGAAGAATTTATGGAGCGAGGAGGAGAGAAGCTTGATCTTGTAGAGAGTCTTAATGATGATCCTGATTGGATCAAGGCTATAACTGAAATGGTAAAGGAAGCTTAATGCTTTTTTTTAAGTCAAGTAGTGTCTCAGAGTCACCTCGTGATTATTCCTTCGAAATCACCCAAAGACCATGCTTCAACGGTACCTCGTAATTAGGCTACGCCAGCTCTGCTATCTTAGATATATTACCCCTAACCACATCATCTATTTTGACCAATGGCTTGGTATCTAGCGGAAGGTATAGGTCGACCCTAGAGCCAAATTTGATAAATCCCATTTCTCCTCCTTGCTTTACTTTATCTCCTTTCTCTACGTAATTACATATTCGCCTAGCTAAAGCGCCCGCAATCTGTCTGACGAGAATTTCTATTTTACCATTATGGTAGACAACTGTGGTTCGTTCGTTTTCTGTAGATGACTTTGGGTTCCACGCAGCTAGATATTTACCACTATGATATTTCTTATAAGCGATCTCTCCACTGATAGGATTTCTATTGACATGCACATTTGCAGGTGACATGAATATAGAGATTTGTAGTTTTTTATCTTGAAAATATTCTGGTTCATTAGTTTCTTCTATGGCTACTATCTTACCATCCGCAGGTGCATATACTATGGACTCATTAGGATCAGCAATTATCCTAGTAGGATTCCTGAAGAAGGAAATTATAAAAAGAAAAAGCCCGACCAATACCAGCGTAATGATCGTAGTCAATAGCCCAGCCCCGAGTAGAAAATAAGTCAAGTAGCAGAGCGCTGCAGTGAGGACTAGTGTAATTAGTATAGTAGGTGTTCCTTCTCTGTGTATCATCAATAATTGTTCTTATGTAGTAAAATGAAAATAGGCTAGTACAATAGGTATTACGAATAGGAAGCTATCAAACCTATCTAAGAATCCTCCATGCCCCGGAAGCATAGTACCACTATCCTTGATATTAAAATATCGCTTAAAAGCAGACTCTACAAGATCCCCAACACTCCCAAATAACCAAACGATCAATCCTATCACTAGCCAACGCAAAATTGATTCCTCGAATACGAAATAACTGATCAAGCAAGAACCGAGCATCACCGCTAGACCACCACCAAAGAAACCTTCCCAAGTCTTATTAGGAGAAACATCGGGAAACAGTTTATGTTTACCAAGAAATTTTCCAGAGAAGTAGGCTCCTATATCACTTAACCAAATTAATACGATAATCGCGAATACAATTAGGTGTAAGTCTTTGGTAGAATCTAATGCATTGACTAGAAGAAGAATTGGCAGAGTGATATAAAGATGAACCATGATAAAATAAGGTCCAGTAGTGATCATGACTTTTTTACTTGTCAGTAACATGATTATGTTCAATATTATAAACAGGGTGATCAAGCCATAAGTGATATTCTGTACGAGGACACCCGGACTAAAAAAGTATAAACTATAAAGTAGGCCTGAGGCGCCTAATATGCCTAAGAATAGTTTTGGGAAAGCATCAGAATCAGTTATGTAAGCTGCTTTGAGGTATTCAAAACACATAGCAAAAAGGAGTATCAGATAAAGTATCTTTGCGGTTTTGAAACTATATAGAGCCATCGGGATAAAAATAATACCCATGATAATGCCTGTAATAATTCGTTGCTTCATAATAGCTGAATAGCGGTGTAAGATAGGATATTATATTTTCCTGATAGGTATGATTCTAAGCGCTCAGAAGTTGAGAGATGAATCTGATGATCTGTAGTATTCTTAGAATTTACAAGAGGAGTCTTGATATGTATTGGCTAGATTTACAGTAGCTATGTCAGCATTGTGTTTAGGATCAAGACGAAAAGTTGGTGGGTTAAAAACAGATAGCTCTTACAATACCCTAACAAAAGGGAAGCCGCCCTTTAAGGATGGGGAAGTAGCGGTAATTCCTCCAATATTGATTTTCCTGTGTTTATCCAAATTAATAACTAAATACTAATGACAAAATTAAGTGTAAACATCAATAAGGTCGCCTTAATAAGAAATGCCAGAGAGGGAAACTTTCCAGATCTAAGGCAAGTGGCTATGGATTGTCAAAAATTTGGTGCTGATGGTATCACTGTACACCCGCGACCTGACGAACGTCACATCAGATATAGTGATATACCGGTGCTCAAGGAAGTCGTAACGACCGAATTCAATATTGAGGGCTACCCAAATGAAAAATTCTTAGAACTAGTTGAAAAATATAAGCCTCATCAATGTACGCTTGTCCCAGACCCACCAGGTATCCTGACTTCTAATGAAGGATGGGACACAAAGAAAGATGTCGCTATGCTAAAAGAGGTAGTTAACAAATTGCAATCAAAAGGCATACGAGTTTCGTTATTTCTAGACCCTATCGAGGAGCGAGTAGAAGAAGCGAAAGAAATAGGTGCAGACAGAATAGAATTATACACTGGTGATTATGCCAAGACATACCTTAGTGATAAAGAAGGAGCAATTGAGAACCATATAAAATGCTCCAAATTAGCTGGCACATTGGGTCTTGGATTAAATGCAGGTCATGATCTCAATCTTGAAAACCTAGCCTACTACAAACAAAATGTGCAAGACCTGCTAGAGGTATCTATAGGTCATGCGTTGATAAGTGATGCACTGTACTTTGGATTGAAAAATGCAATTCAACTATACCAAAGAGCATTAAGTTAAAATACCAAACGTCACCATTATGATAACAATATAATATTTCGTCAAAGACGATTATTCTATCATTAATTCTCTTGAAAAAAATAAGTTCGAATTATATTTTGAGGAAAAAATTGAAAATACTTTAAGAGAAATATTGCGAATAGTATTCTTAATAATTTCTTAATATTGCTCATTGTTTCAGGAAAAGTAAAGACGAAATCCTACTAGCTTCCTGATGCAAACTCTCTAATAGCTTTTAATTTATTAAGCAGCGAAAACTGTTAACAATAAGTTATGGGATAGTAAATAGTCTGTCAACGGATAGACTTATAACTCAATATTAATAGTAGACGATAAAGAAATGCTACTATTAAATCATATCAAATAAGTAAATAATCTAAATCACTTAAGTATGAAAAAACTTTCATTACTCTTATTTATGGTTTGTTTTGCCTTTGGACTATCTGCGCAAAGAACCATAAGTGGAACAGTCGTTGACAACGCTGGAGAATCGCTGATCGGAGTTAATATTACTGCAGCCGGAACGACGGTAGGTACTATTACCGATATAGACGGTACGTATAACTTGTCAGTGCCTGAAGGTAGCTCCACGTTAATTTTTAGCTACACAGGATATACTACTAAGGAAATCGAAATAGGAACTAGTAGCGTTATTGATTTAACACTATCAGAAGGGCTAGAGCTCGATGAGGTAGTTGTAACTGCATTTGGTATCAAAAGGGATAAAAAAGCTCTTGGATACTCTGTAACAACGATTGAAGAGGAGGCATTCCAGCTTTCTGGTGAATCGGATCCTGCAAGGATACTATCAGGTAGAGTAGCTGGGGTAAACGTAATCCCTCAAGGTGGATTCCTAGGAGGTTCGACTAACGTGATCGTAAGGTCTAAAGGATCTATCACAGGTTCTAACCAGCCGCTATATGTAATAGATGGTGCACCATTCTCTGGTAATATAGCAGATATAGATCCTGCAAACATCGTAAGTACTTCTGTACTTAAGGGTTTAACAGCATCTGTACTATATGGTCAGGAAGGAAGAAACGGAGTAATACTTATAACTACACGAAATGGTATAAGTAACGATACTGAGTCAATTGATATCTCATTAACTCAGTCTATCACTTACAACCAAGTATCTAACTTACCTGAGTTTCAAAACACCTATGGTAATGGATCTGATAACGCAACTTTCATAGGATTCTTTGGGACATGGGGAGGAGCATTTGATCCTAATATTCAGGTGCCTCATTATTATTCTACAGGAAGACACCCTGCTCATGCTTTATATCCAGAGTATGCAGGGGTGACTGAGCCTTTCGTGCCTATCGAAGATAACGTAACTAAGTTTTTTGGAGACGGTTTGGGTTCTACTACTTCATTGAATTTAAATTCAAGTAAAGGTGGAACTAATGTAAACTTTAACCTTGGTTATGATAATCAAAAAGGATACATCGATGAAAACATCTACTCTAAGTTTAACGCTGGTGTAGGTATATCCGAGCAAATAAATGATAGACTTACTGTAAAAGGTAATGTGAATTATACTAAGGTTAATTCAGAGATACCAGATCTTAATTTTTTCGATGTACTTAATTGGATACCAAGAAACTTCCCAATACATGATCTTCCGTTTCAAAACCCAATAGATGGGTCTAACGTATACTACAGAACAGGAGTAGAGAATCCAAGATGGATCCTTGCTAATCAAAACTTTACTGATGCTAGAGATAGAATATTTGCAACAGCAAATGGAGTTTATAAGCTTACAGACTTCCTATCTCTTAGTTACCAAGCAGGTTATAACTCTACCACATTAGCAGAGGTCAACCACAGTAACAGGGGTGGTGTTTTTGGTGATAACCTGATAGGGTTTTTACGATCTACAACAGATAAGATAACTTCATTAGATCAAAATCTACAACTAAGACTAGGTACACAGCCATTAGCAGATAAATTTGAAGTATCAGGACTTTTAGGATTAAACTACAGAAATAGCAGAAGAGATTTTGACGGTATATATAGTTCTGACCAGATCACTTATGGTCTATTGGATCATGATAACTTCAGAACGCATGATAATGCAGGTGACTTCTTATCAAGAACAAATATTATGGGATTATATGGACAGTTTGACTTTTCATATGGTAACTGGGCTTACTTAAGTTTGAGCGGTAGAAATGACTGGGGCTCCTCTCTTGAAAAAGAAAACAGATCATTGTTCTATCCAAGTGCTAGTTTATCACTTGTATTGAGTGATGTAGCAGATTTTGGACAGCAGATAGATTATGTAAAGTTAAGAATGGGTTATGCAAGTAGTGCAGGTTTCCCAGATCCTTATCTGACTAGGAATACACTACAGGCAAATGGACAAGCATTCATAGGTAGATCTGGAACGATCTCTACTCAGAATCTTTCTAGTTTCTTAGCTAATCCAGGTCTTAAGCCCGAATTATCAGAAGAAATAGAGTTGGGTCTAGATTTCCATATGTTCAAGAAGAGGATTGCGCTTGATGCGACATATTTCCAAAGAATAAATGAAGATCAATTATTAAGAGTAAGTAGACCTCTATCAACAGGTGTATCATCATCTATCATTAATGCTGGACGAATAGATACTAAAGGATGGGAGTTAGGTTTAACCTTAGTACCGATCAGAACTAATGATTTTGAATGGGAGGTATATACTGTATTCACCGCGATCGAAAATGAAGTAAAAAGTTTACCAGAGGATAACTTAAATATCTATCAGGGTATTAACTGGGCAGTTATAGGAGAACCTCTAGGCGTTTTTAGAGGAGATTACGCAGTTAGAGATGACAGTGGTAACTTATTGATACAAGGAACTGGTGACGATGCGGGTAAACTTATAGAAAGTGGTCAAATCGGAGAGCCATTTAAGATACTAGGTGATCCTAATGAAGATTGGAGAGGGTCTATCATCAATACGATATCTTATAAGAACTTGACATTATCAGCTCAACTTGAGATGGTAGGTGGTGGTGACATCTATTCATTCACTACTCAGAACTTATTAAGACGTGGAGTTACCATTGATACGGAAGATAGAGAAGGTAGTTTTGTTATACCTGGGATATTAGCTGACCCTACAACAGGTGATATATTGATGGATGCTAATGGCAGCCCTCAAGCAAATACAATCCAGTTAGGAACTAATGATATATACTTCTTGGGTACACAGGATACAGCAGAAGGAGCGATTTATGATGCGACGACAATAAGACTTAGACAAGCAAGATTAGCATATAGACTTGATCAAGATCTAGTAGGTAATCTTCCATTTAAGAATGTTGTAGTCAGTGTGACTGGAAACAACTTATGGTTTGAAACACCAAATATGCCAAAAGGTGTAAATATTGATCCAGAAGTAAATACAGCAGTAGCTGCTGGAGATCAATCACAAGGAGTTGACCTACAGAATGACCCGGCTTACAAAAAAATCACATTCAGTCTTCAATTGAATTTCTAAACAACTGAAAAAACGAAATTAAAATGAAAAAATATATATTATTAATTTGTATGATAATAAGTTTTGGTAGTTGTGACGAAGACACCTTTACATTGGATCTTCTTGATAACCCAAATGCTTTAACACCAGCATCTGCCAATATAGATCTAGTGTTGAATGGTGTTATATTCAATGCAGCAAGTGCTGAGGCCTCAATATCTGGGATTGCTCACTCATTGGTTAGATATACGAACCAATTTGGTGCATACACAGGGCAGTTTTCAAGTGCAGGAGAACCGTCTTCTATTGGTCCATGGGCAACCTCATATGCAGGTATTACTAATGCTGATCTAGTTATTAGATTAGCAGATGAGCAAGGATTACCTCACCAAAAGGGTGTGGCTCAGACAGCGAAAGCTATGATTCTTTTAGCTTTAGTAGACGCTTTTGGAGACGTAGTTGCTTCACAAGCTGCCAATGCAGAATTTGATAGTCCAGCATTGGATGATGGCGCAGAGGTATATGCAACTGCAATATCACTCTTAACTGATGCTGTAGCTAATCTAAGTCAGTCTCAGCCGTTGCCTTTACAAGATCAACTTGTAGGGTCTGCAGCTGGATGGATCAAAGTGGCGAATAGTATCAAAATCAGGGCTTATGTAACTTCAAGATTGGCAGGTAGTAATGTTGCAGATCTTAATGCTATAGTAGCTTCTGGAAATTACATCTCTTCTAATGCTGATGACTTTCAAATAGAATACTCTACAGCGGCTAGTCCGACAGATAGTAGAAGTGGTCTTTTTAGAGCTAACTATTTAGCAGAAGCTAGTGGTTACATGGGTAATTACTTGATGGATAAGCTTAAGAATAGATTCACTTTTGAAGACCCAAGACTAAACTATTACATCTATCGTCAAACATTAGCAGATCCGATGGGTACTGATGATACTTGTAGTGGATTAGGCTTCGACTTCTGTTACTTAGGTGATGGATATTGGGGTAGAGATCATGGAGATAATACTGGTATACCAGCAGATGGTTTAGCTAGAGCTATTGTAGGGATTTATCCTTCTGGAGGAGCATATGATGGTGGTGAGGGTGTACCAGGCTCTAGTGCACAGACTTTAAGTGGTGCGGGTATTGAGCCTATCCTATTGGCGTCGCAGGTTGATTTCTTTTTAGCTGAAGCAGCCTTAACAATGGGTGGTAGTGGAGATGCATTGACTTATTTAAAGTCAGGTATCCAAAAGTCTATGGACAAGGTTTTTAGTTTTGCTCCAGGGAACAACTCCCAAGCTGATATCGATCAATATATTGCTACAGTAGAAGGATTATTTACTAATTCCGCTGATGATGCTGGTAAACTAGATGTTGTAATTACAGAATTGTACTTAGCTTCTTTCATGAGTTCATTGACTACATGGAATGCATATAGAAGAACAGGATTACCTTCTGATATGCAGTCACCAGTATTTGACATCGGATCTTTTCCAAGATCACTTTTCTTGCCAACACAAGAAACTGAAGCAAATACAAGCATAGACCAAAAGCTAGTTACTGATCAAGTATTTTGGGATACAAACCCAGCTGGTTTTATTGATTAATTTAAAAATTTAGTAAATAATGAATTCATTTATAAAATATATATCGTTCGTTTTTGCAATATCACTTGTAATAAGCTGTGGTGATACAGATGGTTATCTGACTAACGCCGTACTTACAGAGAACTTAGAAAAAGGTGGTCTTGTACGATTCGAAAACTTAACAAAATTCACGGAGGTGGTAGATTTTACTGCTTTCAATACAGGATTTGATGAGGTAAGAACTATTTATGATCCCAATGATAATTTGACTTCGGTATCTTTTGATATCATATCAACAGTCAGTGGTGTTACCGATACGGTAACTAATGTTTTTAGTTCAAGTACTTTCCCATTTGATATGAACATGAATAAAGCGAACCTCGGAAGTTGGTTAGGGATAGATGCTAATACATTACTCCCTGGAGATCAATTCTTATTCATAGCTAATGCAACTCGTAATGATGGAGTAGTTTTTAACCTTGATAATACGAATACCGTATTAGCATCTGATGCAAGAGGTGGATATGCGCATGCGATGAACTTTGTAGTATCATTGGCTTGTCCATTCGTGCCTGCTGAAGCAGTAGGGAATTACATGATCACTAATGATCCTTTTGGAACTACACTAGATGCAACGATTCCTATCGAAGCAGTATTAAATGATGCTGGAGATGGTATCATTTTCAAGGATTTGTTTAAACATCCTGAAGCATTTGACGTAGAAGTAATTTTTTCTGATCCTGCACTAGGTCTAGTATCAGTAGCAAGACAGCCAGCATGGCATTGTGACAACTTCGGTTGTCCATACGGTGAAGGTAGAGTAGATGGTTCTGGTACATTCTTTACATGTATCGGAGTGATGAGTGTTAACTTATCTATGACTGTCGATGCAGGTTCATTCGGAACATTCAATGTGACGTTAGTAAAATCATAATTAGATTCTAATAACAGATTACATATAAAACTTAGAAAAAGGATATCCTGGTAATACTGGGATATCCTCTTTCATTTAAAGCCTTTATTATGACAAGGTATTTGTTATCTAGCTTGTTCTTTTTCTTTGTTTCTGTTACTCTGCTCTCGCAGACTGGCTTGCTCAAAATAGATGAGGAGAGAATATATGATGGCTACACTTTGATATATCCTCATAGTCAGCCCAATGTTCTTTTGCTAAACAACTGTGGAGAAGTAGTGCATCAGTGGGAAGACGATGATGTCTACAGAGCTGGTAACACTGCATATCTACTAGAGTCTGGTGATCTCATAAAGACCAAACGGCACTTTGATTTTTCTAACGATAGTATTTGGGCCGGTGGGGCTGGTGCGATAGTAGAAGGGAGATCGTGGGATAATGACTTGCTATGGAGCTATGAGTTAAACAATGACAAATTTAGACTTCATCATGACATAGAACCCTTACCCAATGGGAATGTGTTAATGATAGCATGGGAAAACATAACTGAAGCCGAAGCTATAGAATTAGGAAGAGATCCAGAATTGATTCGATTTGGAGAATTATGGGGCGAAAAAATAATGGAGTATGATCCTATTCTAGACTCAATAGTATGGGAATGGAGAGTTTTTGACAATGTAATCCAAGATTACGATTCGTCCAAGCTCAACTTTGGTGTGGTCTGTGATCATCCAGAAAAAATAGATATAAATAAAGAATCGACTAATGGAAGAGAGGATTGGCTTCATGCTAATTCTGTAGACTACAATCCATTGACTGATGAGATCATGCTTGATGTACCTTTCTTAGGAGAGCTTTGGGTGTTCAAGCGAGGAACAAAAGATGAAGGCTTGACTTTTAGATGGGGTAACCCAGCAAATTACTGTGGGCAACAATCAGATCAAAAATTATTTAACCCACATGATGGTCATTGGGTCTTTGATTTTCTAGATGAGAGTGACCCTCGATATGGTAAGATAGCCGTGTTCAATAATCGGTACAGTAGTAATTCTTCTGCTGCCCATATCCTCGATCCGTATGATGAGTCTGGAGAGTATTATTTCAATGATGAAAACTTTGGTCCTGACGAATTTCTGATAAATTATTTCTATCCTTCTCAAGATTCTATTCTCTCCGCTGGTCTATCCTGCATTAGGAGTTTACCAGGTGGCAACACTTTACTTGTCTATGGCAAATTTGGACTAATAGTCGAATTGACTGAAGATGATGAAATAGTCTGGGAGTATAAAGTGCCACTGCGCAAAGGAGTAGCAACTTCTCGATCAGATGATCTGCTTATAGATGAAAATCTATTATTTAATGCTATCAAGTATCCAGCGGATTTTACAGCATTCGATGATAAGGACCTTGCAGCGATAGGCTTCATAGAAGTAGAACAAGAATTTAGTTGTGAAACAATTATTACCTCAAATAGAGAAGTGATAATAAGTAATACACTAGAAGCATTTCCCAACCCTGCTAGTACATACCTTCAAATAAAAAAAATGGATACTCCACGTTCCGTATTTAGGATCCTGGATATCCGGGGCCAGGCGATAAAGAGTGGTATGTTGACCAAAACAAATGGAAAGATTGATATAACAGATATTGAGACAGGTGTATACTTCCTAGTCGTAGCCAACCAAAGCACAAAGTTTATCAAATTATGATCAACAAGCATGATACTATCTAGATACATATTTGTTTCTATCTTTTTCTTATTTGGTGGTGTCGCATTAGCATCCACATGGTATGTAGATGTGGCTAGTCTTGTAAGTGATGGAGACGGCACATCGTGGCAAAGCCCATTTATCGATTTGCAAGATGCACTGAGCGCAGCAGAACCTGGGGATGAGGTATGGGTTACACAAGGCGTGTATTACCCTACCAGTTCAACAGATAGAACGATCAACTTTGGATTAAGATCGGATGTAGCAATCTATGGTGGATTCGTAGGTACAGAGACAGCGCGTGATCAAAGAGACTACGAGAATAATGTTACAATCCTTAGCGGAAATATTGGCGATCCAAACATAACTAGCGACAACAGTTTTAATGTGGTAAGAGCGATCAATTTGGATGTGACTGCTATCATGGATGGTTTCTTAGTAACAGAGGGTAACGCAACTGACCCAGAACCTTACGAGCGTGGAGGAGGAATGTTTAGCAAGGCAGCAAAGATCGAAATCCGTAATTGTATTTTCACGGAGAATATAGCGTCATACGGAGGAGGTGTTTATAACCTGGGGTCGACCACTGCGTACTACTACAATTGTAAGATCATAAACAATACTGCAGTGCACGTAGGAGGTGGAGTATATAACTTTTTGAGATGTAATACCATAATAGATAGGTCGATAATTGCAAACAATGAAGCCATCTTGGATTTTGCAGGTGCTATGTATAATTTCCAATCTAGCATGGACATTTACAATTCGCTAGTTAGTTTTAATAAAGCTCCCTCGGCAAGTACTTTTTATATGACAAATCACTCCGAGCTACAATTCTATAATACTAATGTGGTCTATAATGAGTCTAACACTTATCCAATATTCAACTTAGAATTAGCCTCAGATGTAAGATTTTATAATTCTTTTTTTTGGCAGAATAATTCCAACTCAGTTGAAGGAGATATGTATTTTGCTAATCCAGAGTCTACGTTTGCTAGTTACAATTCTTTAGTAGATGGGATTAATAGTTTGTCAGATACGACAGAGCAGATAGATACATGGGTAAGTTCTGAAGAAATATACGAAGCATATGAAAATATAGTAAATGGTATTCCCTCTAATACTGTTTCCTTAGGTCATCCTTTATTCGTAGACGGTGGAGATATGAGCTACAATACATTAGCGCTAGATTTTTTGGGTAATGATAGAATTGCAGATGACCAAATAGACATTGGCATGATAGAAGGGAAAAGTACAGGGACAACTTTCACAAAACAAGAAAGGATATCAGAGATCAAGTTATATCCTAATCCCATGCGTGAATTAGACAGTCAATTAATTGTAAAGTTTGGGACCGTAAACATAGAACACTTAGAATTATATAATTTTCTGGGAGAAAAACTATGTAGGTCATATCCTAAAGGTAATAATACAACAGATCAGGTAATATTTGAATTGCCGACTATAGGAATAGGGACTTACCTTCTGATAATTACGAGTAAGGATAAGAATACATATGCTCAAAAATTGATAGTCATCAAGTAGTAAGCCTTAATATACTCAAATAATAGGGTGATCGTATATCTTAATATTGCTAGATCTAAAAGGTGTAACCGACTGTTATTGAGTAATTTACGAAATCTAATATTTTAATACATCTCAGTATTTTCGAATCCTGCTATTAATTAAGAATATTATTTGGATAATTAACAATTTTCGAAATTTAAACACAAGCACCTCGTAATTTTATTATGGAGAATACAATTAGTATTCTTAATAATTTCTTAATATTGTGCTGCTTCTACGAGACTAAAGGCGAAATATTAGATCTTAAAACAAGCGTTTATTTATATCCATGAGCTAAGCAGCGAAAAATGTTAAGGATAAGTTATAGAATTGAAAATTAGTTCTCTGCTTTGATAATCTATTTTTAAGCAACTACAAGTTTTATATTTTTCCAGTTATACTGGACCGAGTTATATAATATCGTAATAAGTAAAATTTAAAAACACTTTAAGCATGAAAAAATCTATAGTTTTTTTACTGTTCTCTATGTTTTTTGCGCTCAATATTTCTGCGCAAAGAAACATAACAGGAACAGTTATTGACAATGCAGGGGAAGCCCTCATTGGTGTCAATATCACCGCAACAGGTACTACTACAGGTACTATATCGGATATTGACGGAACATATTCTTTATCCGTACCAGATGGTGTTACTGAGCTTAGTTTCAGTTATACTGGTTACACATCACAAGACGTAGCTATCGGTAACAACAGTGTATTGGATGTTACCTTATCAGAAGGTTTGGAGCTAGATGAGGTAGTAGTAACTGCTCTTGGTATCAAAAGGTCTGAGAAGGCACTAGGATACGCAGTACAAGAAGTAGAAGCAACTGATATCACACGTTCTGGAGCTAGTAATGCAGTAGATGCATTAGTAGGTAAAGCATCAGGAGTGCAGATCACTCGATCTTCAGGTTCTGTAGGTGGTGGTTCTAGGATCGTCATTAGAGGTGTTACCTCTCTTGTAGGTAATAACCAACCGCTTATCGTAATTGATGGAGTAAGAGTAAATAATGAATCTTTAAATGCACAAGGCTCGACTTCAGGTACTGCGACATCAAACAGATTGATGGACCTTAACCCAGAAGATATAGAATCAGTAAACGTACTAAAAGGTGCTGCAGCGACTGCACTATACGGTACTGCAGGTGCGACTGGTGTAGTATTGATCACAACGAAAAAAGGAGCAGCAGGGGCTGAGACTTTCAATGTGAACTTCACATCGCAAGTAGGTTTTGACCAGATCACTAACATGATCGATTTACAAGATGTATATGCACAAGGGTCAGGAGGCTCTTATAGAGACCCAAGTACAGGAGCATCAGGGTCATGGGGACCTAAGATCTCAGAGCTTGAGTATGCTACAGACCCAGCTAATGCAAATGCACCTACTTCGTCTAGAGCCTATGGACCAGATGGAACGTACAGATACGATCCAAACGGTTTCTTAGTGCCAAAAGGAACAGGAAACGGTAATCCTGCAAAGACATTTAATAACGTTGATCCATTTTTCCAAACAGGAAGTACATTGACTAACTCTATAGCAATAGAGGGAGGAAGTAGCACAGCTACTTTTAGATTATCACTTTCTGATCTGAGAGCTTCAGGTGTAATACCAAATGAAGAGTACGAACGTAAAACTGTAAAATTGGCATCTACATTGAAGCCAACCGATGAGTTGACTTTAGGCGGATCAGTAAACTATACAAGATCTGATTATGTAAGAATCCAACAAGGATCTAATACATCTGGACTTTTACTGGGAATGCTCAGGACTCCTGTATCATTTGACAATACGAGAGGATTCGGCCCAGAAGCTGCAGTAGATACAAGAGAAGCTTATCAATTTGCAGATTTTACTCAGAGAAACTACAGAGGTGGTGGTGGATATGATAATCCTTACTGGATCATCAATAACGTAAAAGGATTTGAAGAAGTAGATAGAGTATTCGGAAATGTACAAGCTGATTATAGATATAGTGATTGGTTCGGTGTTGGTCTTAACATGGGATTTGATATGACCAGTGATAGAAGACAACAAAACTTTGAGATAGGGACTAGAACAAATGCTGCAGGAGCACTTTGGAATGATGAATTCGCACTTAAGCAATTTGATAATTATCTGACATTTAGTGGAAGCGGCGAAATTGCAGAAGGAATCAGCTTGAACTATGCAGCAGGAGCAAATGCTTTTTCTTTTAATAGCTCGAGAGTAAATGTAGATGGTGATGGATTAGTATTCCCTGGATTCGTAGAGTTATCTAACGCATCACAGATCAGTGGATTTAAGGATGTAAATAGATATAGGTCATTAGGCTTTTATGGTCAAGCTGAGTTTGGATGGAATAGTACACTCTATCTAACGCTTTCAGCAAGACAGGATTACGATTCTCGTCTAGGTGACCCTACTGATTTTGATTTAGCTAAGACAGGATTCTTTTATCCTTCAGCTTCTTTAGCATTTGCATTTTCAGAATTAATGGATAACACTAACAGCCCTCTTTCATTTGGTAAAATAAGATTATCATATGCTCAAGTAGGAGCAGGACCACCTAATCCATATTCGACTTCTTCTGTTCTAGTATCACCGTCTATAGGTGATGGCTGGGGAGATAATATCGGATTCCCTATAGCAGGTCAGACTGGTTTTGATCAGTCATCACTACTAGGTAACTCAGAATTAAAACCTGAGCTATCTACAACTATAGAAGCAGGTCTTGATCTTAGATTCTTTAGAGATAGATTAGGGATAGATGTTACCGTATATCAAAGTAATACACAGGATGCGATATTGAATGCATCTTTAGCACCATCTTCAGGATTTACCAATGTATGGTTGAATGCAGGTGAGTTGACTGGAACAGGTATTGAAGTTACATTGAATGCTACACCAGTAACGAGTTCGAATTTCTCATGGAATACACAGCTTAATTTTACAAAGTCAAAAACTGTCGTTAATGCATTAGCACCAGGGATAGAAAGACTACAAATTGCAGGATTTAACTCTGCAGGAACTTTCCTTGTCGCTGGTAATGAATATGGAACAATATTCGGAGGTGCTTACTTGAGAGAAGACTCAGGTACAGAAAGAGATACAGACCTTAATATACCAGGTGGTGCAGTAGTTATCAATGATGATCCTGCTTCTCCTGAATACGGTTTTCAGGCAGTAGACCCTGTACAAAGAGCAATAGGAAATCCAAATCCAGATTTTATTCTAGGATGGAATAACACATTGACATTTGGTAATTTATCAGCAAACTTCCTTTTAGACTGGAGACAAGGTGGAGATCTTTGGAATGGTACTGCTTGGGCATTATCATTTTTCGGTAGATCACAATTGACTGCAGATACTAGAGAAGAGACAGCTGTACCTATCGAAGGTGTATTATCTGATGGCACGCCTAACAACATACCTGTAGTAAGAGACCAAAGTTACTGGACATCTTCATTAGGTGGTTTCGGAGCCATCGGAGAGCAGTTTGTACAAGATGGTGGATGGGTAAGACTAAGAGAGTTAGGCTTATCTTATAAGTTGCCAGATTTGGGTTGGACTAAAGGTGGTTCTATAGGACTATCAGGGAGAAACTTATGGTTCACATCTGATTACGATGGTATTGACCCTGAGACAAGTTTGAATGGAACTGGAAACGGTCAAGGATTTGATTACTTCAATATGCCAAGTACTAAATCTGTCATCGTTAAACTATCACTTAACTTTTAATAGCAAATAGAAATGAATAAGATAAATATATTTTTAACGACGATCTTTCTGCTGTTAAGTATGACAGCATGCGAAGACTATTTAGGTGGTGATATCAATGCGGACCCTAATAATCCGACATCAGTACCTGTCGCAGCACAATTTCCAGCTATCCAGATTGCGATGGCAGATAATTATGGAGGTGATTTTTCGAGATTCTGTACGATGCTTTCGCAGCAAGTAGAAGGAGTCGCAAGACAGTGGGTAGCGTTTAATCAGTATACTGGTTTAACACCGAATAGATTTGATGATGCTTGGCAAAATGTCTATGAGAACATTTTGAACGAAATCAAAGTAGCAAAAGCATCTGCTACTGAAAATGGATTGAATCATCACTTGGCGATCATGGAGATATCAGAAGCTTTCACTTTAATGATAGCAACTGATGTGTGGGATGATATCCCTTATTCTTCAGGCTTACAAGGTATCCAAGAACAGAATCCTGCGTTTGATTCTCAGGAAACTATTTACAATACTGTTTATAGTTTGTTGGATAGTGGTATTGCACTACTAGGTGGAAGTGCAGGACCTGCTGCTCCAGGAGCAGAGGATGTGTTTTATGGTGGAGACGCCGGTAGCTGGATAAAAGCCGCTAATGCATTAAAGGCAAGAGGATTATTGCACCAAGGTAATTATGCAGGAGCAATGGCTGCTGCTATGACTTCTTTCTCAAGTGCTGCTGATAACATGGCATTCCAATATCCGGATGCTAATGCAGCTTACGGTTGGTTCAGATTTAATAGAGATAGAACAGGTGATTTAGAATTTCACCCACAGATGAGAGAATTGATGACATCTCTAGGAGATACAGATAGATTGGCAGCTTTTGATCAAGAGTTTACTACTGATCATCCTTTCTTAGTGGCTAATTTTAATTCTGAGATGGTTTCTTACAGAGAGATGCAATTTTTGATTGCAGAGTGTGCATTCAGAGCAGGTGATACAGCTACAGCAAATGCAGCATACCTTGCAGGGATAGCAGCTTCTTTTGATAGAGTAGGTACTGCTACATCTGATACTTACATCACTAATACTGCTGTAAACCCAGGAGCTGCTGGCCTTACGCTTGAGCATATTATGACACAGAAGTACATAGGATTGTTCGTTCAACCTGAAGTTTATAATGACTTCAGAAGAACAGGCATACCAGCTCTAACACCTGTATCGGGTGCTAGCGTACCAGTGAGATGGGACTACTCTTCTGATGAGTACTTATTCAACAGTAATCTTGTGGAAGGTTCTGTGAATATTTTCACGGATAAAGTAGGTTGGAATAGATAATAATAACACAGAGTTATTTTAAAATAATTAGGAGGCTATATCAATTTTGATATAGCCTCTTTTGGTTTTGATTACTATGATTTTTGTTTCTACAATTACTCAATAATTTCTATTTCATATAAAATTGAAAAAAATATACATATTCTTACTTTTGATTTTAATGCTGCTCAGTCTGACAGCCTGCGAAGACTACATAGGTGGTGATATCAATGCTGACCCCAATAACCCTATTTCAGTACCAGTAGCGGCACAGTTTCCTGCTATTCAGATAGCTATTGCAGATGTATATGGTGGTGACTTTTCTAGGATCTGTAGTATGTTGACGCAACAGGTAGAAGGAGTCTCAAGGCAGTGGTCATCATTTAATCAGTACTCAGGTTTGACAGCAACCAGTTTTGACGCTTCATGGCAAAACATCTATGAGAATATTCTGAATGAGATAAAACTAGCCAAGTCAGGAGCTACAAAAAAAGGACTAAATCATCACTTGGCCATAATGAAAATATCAGAGGCATTCACCTTGATGATAGCCACTGATGTCTGGGATGACATACCGTATACTGACGCGCTACAAGGCCTCGAATCCATTAGCCCCGCATTTGATGACCAGGTATCTATTTACAATACTATCTATGCACTACTTGATAGTGGTATCACATTACTAAGCGGCAACGCTGGACCAGCTGCCCCTGGAGATGAGGACGTATTTTATAAAGGATCCACTACTAATTGGATCAAAGCAGCTAATGCTATTAAGGCAAGAGGCTTATTACATCAAGGTAAATATGCTGAAGCGGTGGAAGCTGCAAGAGCATCTTTCAACAGCCCAGATGATAATCTTGCCTTTCAATATCCTGATGCTAATGCTGCTGGAGGATGGTACAGATTTAATAGAGATAGAACAGGTGACCTAGAATTCCATCCACAGTTGAGAAGTATGATGATTGCGCTCAATGATCTTGATAGATTAGCTGTATATGATCAGGCCTTTAATACTGACCATACTTACTTTGTGCCTGACTTTTATTCAGAAATGATCACCTATAGAGAAATGCAATTTTTGATAGCAGAGTGTGCATGGAGAATAGGAGACTCTGTTACCTCAAATACAGCTTATCTTAATGGTATTGCAGCATCGTTTCATAGGGCTGGAGTGGTTTCTATGGTAGATGACTATATATCTGATCCTGCTGTTTCTCCAGGAGCGGATAATCTTACACTTGAGCATATCATGCAGCAAAAGTATATAGGATTATTTGCCCAGCCGGAAGTCTACAACGATTATAGAAGAACTAATATCCCTGATCTGATACCAGTGCGCAGTTTTAGTATTCCTGTGAGGTGGGATTACCCTTCCACCGAGTATTCGTATAACAGTAATCTGATAGAGGGCTCAGTCGATATCTTCAGGGATAGAGTAGGGTGGAATAGATAGGAACATCAAAATTGTAAACTAGAATTACCAGATTGTAAATCTCCAACAAAGCTTAACCCCGAACATATTATGAAGAATGGCAATATATTTGCACTGGTAGCTGTGTGAATCATAAAGGCTCATTCTTTAATTATCTAGAATATGAAAAGAGATATTCTAAGCATACGCTAATATCTTATAGGAATGATATTAGCCAGTTCGAAAACTTCTTGCTGTTCCAGTTTGAGCTAAGCGATTTTTTAATCGCTAAGCATACTCATGTGAGAACATGGATCGTCCATATGATGCAAAATGATATTACCTCTAAGAGCATCAATAGAAAGATATCAGCCCTCAAATCGTTTTATAATTTTCTCAAGAAACAAGGTTTTATTAAGAAGAGTCCATTACTCAAGGTGATAGCGCCTAAAGTAGGGAAGCGACTTCCTAAGTATGTGGAGAAAGAGCAGATAGAAACGCTACTCACTGGTGATTTGTTCGAAGAAGGATTTAAGGGAGATCGAGATTCGCTCATTATTGACTTGCTATATAGCACGGGTATTAGGCGAGCAGAATTGATAGGTCTCAGAGAGAGGGATGTTAATTTTTATAATCATAACATAAAGGTCTACGGTAAGGGGAGTAAAGAGCGGTTAATTCCAATAAGCAAGTTGCTGATGGATAGAATAAGTGCATTCATCAAGATAAAGAGAGCGCATTTCGAAATACTGGATTCAAATTATCTGCTAGTCACTGACGCGGGTAAGAAGTTATATCCAAAGTTTGTGTTTAATAAGGTCAAGCAATGCCTTTCAAAGGTGACTACTTTGGATAAGAAAAGTCCGCATATTCTTAGACATTCATTTGCGACGCATCTTGCAAACAACGGCGCTGAGCTAAATGCTATCAAGGCACTTCTCGGTCATGAGAGCCTAGCTGCGACGCAAGTCTACACGCACAACACGATAGAGCAGCTTAAAGCCGTATATAAAAATGCACACCCTAAGGCTAGAACCTAGTGTTTACAGGGTGTTTAGTAATAAAAAGTGATTGATTTGTAAGTATTCGAAAAATAGCTAATATCTAGCTTGCGATTAGGTAAAAAAATAGTATTTTTGCCTCTCTTTTGAGGAAACGTCTTCATTAGATGCTTGAAATTATTGAGTTGCCGATGTAGCTCAGTTGGCCAGAGCAGCTGATTTGTAATCAGCGGGTCGGGGGTTCGAATCCCTCCATCGGCTC